>OGGM01000014.1_pt1 | contig 190105 bp, 208 predicted proteins | sample 1571251 | NCBI WGS metagenome assembly OGGM01 (sample SAMEA2582076, study PRJEB24529) | metagenome | biome: Human gut stool | place: China | collected 2011 | reverse complement strand
CGTGAGACAGTTCGGTCCCTATCCGTCGCGGGCGTAGGAAATTTGAGAGGATCTGTCCTTAGTACGAGAGGACCGGGATGGACATACCGCTGGTGTACCAGTTGTTCCGCCAGGAGCATCGCTGGGTAGCTAAGTATGGATGAGATAAACGCTGAAAGCATCTAAGTGCGAAACTCACCTCGAGATAAGATTTCCCATTACGTAAGTAAGTAAGATCCCTGAAAGATGATCAGGTAGATAGGATGGAAGTGGAAGTGCTGCGAGGCATGGAGCGGACCATTACTAATCGATCGAGGACTTAACCAAGTAGAGAAAACGTGAGTTTTCGGTGAAAGAGATAAATGATATCTAGTTTTGAGAGAATAAAATCTCAAGTAAATAGTGCGGTGATGATGGCACGAAGGATACACCTGTTCCCATTCCGAACACAGAAGTTAAGCTTCGTAACGCCGAGAGTAGTTAGAGGAACGCCTCTTGCGAGGGTAGGAAGTCGCCGTGCGTTATTCCGGCATAGCTCAGTTGGTAGAGCATCTGACTGTTAATCAGGGTGTCGACGGTTCGAGTCCGCCTGCCGGAGTATTTTTTTATAATGGAGAGCTGTCCGAGAGGCCGAAGGAGCATGATTGGAAATCATGTAAACGGGTATGACCTGTTTCAAGGGTTCGAATCCCTTGCTCTCCGTTGAATAGTAGAATGGCCCGTTGGTCAAGTGGTTAAGACACCGCCCTTTCACGGCGGTAACATGGGTTCAAATCCCGTACGGGTCATCAATGGAGGATTAGCTCAGCTGGGAGAGCATCTGCCTTACAAGCAGGGGGTCACAGGTTCGAACCCTGTATCCTCCATATTTAAAAGGTCCTATGGTGTAGGGGTTATCACGCCTGCCTGTCACGCAGGAGATCGCCGGTTCAAATCCGGCTAGGACCGTGTGACTAATTTTTTTAACTATCCTTTTTAGGATAGTTTTTTTATTACATTACTTAATACACGGGATATTATGTATTGCTTTGAGTTTTATTTAATACTTTATTGTGATAAAATTTAATAGTTACAATCCATTCCCGAAAGGATTCGTTTTAAACGAAGATGCCTTGTAACCAAATTACTTATAATAATGGGGGAATTAAATTGACAGAAAAACACCTTTTTACTTCTGAATCAGTATCAGAAGGTCATCCAGATAAAATTGCAGATCAAATAAGTGATTCAATTTTAGATGCAATGTTAGAACAAGATCCTGAGGCAAGGGTTGCTGTTGAGACTACAGTAACTACAGGATTAGTAGTAGTAGTGGGTGAAGTTTCCACAACAGCACATATTGATATACAAAAAGTTGTTAGGGAAACTATAAAAGAAATTGGATACAAAAATGGTAAATATGGGTTTGATGGTGATAATTGTGCCGTCATAACAGCTATAGATGAACAATCTCCAGATATTGCTTTAGGAGTTGATAATTCTCTTGAAGTAAAAAATGGAGATGTAGATCCACTTGACCAAATTGGTGCAGGTGATCAAGGAATGATGTTTGGATATGCTATAAATGAAACACCAGAATTGATGCCATTGCCAATCTCACTTAGTCATCATTTAATGAAAAAAGTAGCTGAAGTTAGAAAAAACGGAACTTTAGCCTATTTAGGACCTGATGCTAAGGCACAAGTGACAGTTGAATATGATGACAATAATCAACCGTTAAGAATAGATACAGTTGTTTTATCTACACAACACGATGAAAATATTTCACTAGATCAAATTAGAAAAGATGTAATGGATCAAGTTATCACTAAAGTAATACCTGATAAATATTTAGATTCAAATACAAAGTATTTTATTAATCCAACTGGTCGTTTTGTAATAGGTGGACCACAAGGTGATGCTGGTTTAACTGGTAGAAAAATTATTGTTGATACTTATGGTGGATATGCTCATCATGGTGGTGGGGCATTCTCTGGTAAAGATGCTACGAAGGTAGATAGATCAGCAAGCTATGCAGCAAGATATATTGCTAAAAATATTGTAGCTGCAGGATTAGCATCTCAAGTTGAGGTTCAAATATCTTATGCAATAGGGGTAGCTCAACCAGTTTCAGTTTCCGTTAATACATTTGGTAGCGGAAAAGTTTCAAATCAAAAGTTAGTTGATGCAATTAGAAAAGTTTTTGATTTAAGACCTGCTGGAATCATCAAAATGTTAGATTTACGTAGACCTATCTATAAGAAAACTGCAGCATATGGACATTTTGGTAGAACAGATATTGATTTACCATGGGAAAAAACTGATAAGATAAATGAATTGAAGAAAGAGTTAGATTTCTAAATTTCTCTTGAAATAGACATACTATTTTGGTATTATCATTGTAAATTATAATATGAACGTAGATAAGGAATAGTAGAGTCTGTATTTTAATTTAAGAGAGTACATGGTTGGTGTGAATGTACTAAATAGAGATTTGAACTCGCCTTAGATGTTTCTTCATTGAAATTAGTAGGTGAAGACGGTACTTTCCGTTAGAAAAGAAGAGAGCCAATCATTTGATTGGAATATAGGTGGTACCGCGAGTTTTTCGTCCTATACGGAATAGTTTTATTTCGTATAGGCTTTTTTTATCTACAGAAGTTCATTATTTTTGAAAGGATGGAAATAGATGTCATATAAGCATATTGAAATAGAAAAAAAGTGGCAAAGATATTGGGAAGAGCACAAAACATTCAAAACAACTGAAGATGATGATAAGAAGAATTATTATGCCTTAGATATGTTTCCATATCCATCTGGGCAAGGACTTCATGTAGGTCATCCTGAAGGGTATACAGCTACAGATATAATGGCTCGTATGAAGAGAATGCAAGGATATAATGTTCTACACCCAATGGGATGGGATGCATTCGGGTTACCTGCTGAACAGTATGCATTGAATACAGGAAACTCACCACGTGAATTTACTAAAAAAAATGTTAATAATTTTAGACGTCAAATTAAATCTTTAGGTTTATCATATGATTGGGATCGAGAAGTTAACACTACTGATCCTGCATATTATAAATGGACTCAATGGATTTTTGAACAATTATATAAAAAAGGGTTAGCCTATGAAGCTGAAGTTCCAGTTAACTGGAGTCCAGATTTAGGAACCGTTGTAGCTAACGAAGAAGTTATTGATGGTAAAACTGAACGTGGTGGTTTTCCTGTTATTAGAAAGCCAATGCGTCAATGGGTATTAAAAATCACAGCTTATGCTGATCGCTTAATAGATGATTTAGATGATTTAGATTGGCCAGAAGCAATTAAAGAACAACAACGTAATTGGATTGGTCGTTCAGTTGGTGCAGCAATAAACTTTCCTGTTTCAGGAGATGAAAATACAAAGATTGAGGTATTTTCTACTCGTCCAGATACAATATTTGGTGTTGCAGCTTTAGTATTGGCACCTGAACATGAATTGGTTAAGCAATTAACAACTCCTGAACATGAAAATGAGGTAGAAGCATACATAGAAAAAATATCTCATAAATCAGATTTAGAAAGAACAGATTTAGCTAAAGATAAAACAGGTGTATTTACAGGTAGTTATGTTGTAAATCCTGTAAGTGGAGAAAAATTACCTATTTGGATTGCTGATTATGTTTTAAATTCATATGGAACAGGTGCGGTAATGGTTGTTCCTGCACATGATGAACGAGATCATGAATTTGCTCAAAAGTTTGATTTGCCTATCGTACAAGTTATCGAAGGTGGAGATGTTCAAAAAGAAGCATATACTGGTGATGGAGTTCATATCAATTCTGATTTCCTAAATGGCATGGATAAAGAAGAAGCCATTGATGCTATAAATAACTGGCTAGAGGAAAATGGAGTAGGGGAAAAGAAAGTTAACTATCGTTTAAGAGATTGGTTATTCTCTAGACAACGTTACTGGGGCGAGCCTATTCCTGTAATTCATTGGGAAGATGGTGAAACAACTCTAGTTCCAGAAGATAAATTACCTTTATATTTACCTAAAGCAACAGATATTAAGCCTTCAGGAACTGGTGAAAGTCCATTAGCTAACTTAGATGATTGGGTAAATGTTGTTGATGAAAATGGTAGAAAAGGACGTCGTGAAACTAATACTATGCCACAATGGGCTGGTAGTTCCTGGTACTTCCTACGTTATATAGATCCACATAACAATCATGAAATAGCAGATTATGAAAAATTAAAAGAATGGTTACCTGTAAACTTGTATGTTGGTGGTGCTGAACACGCTGTATTACATTTATTGTATGCTCGTTTCTGGCATAAATTCTTATATGATTTAGGTGTAGTTCCAACTAAAGAACCATTCCAAAAATTGGTAAACCAAGGAATGATTTTAGGTTCTAATCATGAAAAGATGTCCAAGTCTAAAGGAAATGTAGTTAATCCAGATGATATTGTTGAACAATATGGAGCAGATACATTACGCTTATATGAAATGTTTATGGGGCCTTTAGATGCATCTATTCCTTGGAGTGAAGAAGGACTTGGTGGCGCACATAAGTTCATCAACCGTGTTTGGAGTTTATTGATTGATGAAAATGACAATTTGCGTGATAGAGTAACTACAATTAACAATCATGATTTAGATAAGATATATAATGAAACTGTTAAGAAAGTTACAGAAGACTATGAGGCTATGCACTTTAATACTGCAATTTCCCAATTAATGGTCTTTGTTAATAATGCTTATAAAGCAGATTCATTACCATTGGAATATGTAGAAGGCTTAGTAAAATTGTTATCACCAGTTGTTCCTCATATTACAGAAGAATTATGGTCTAAGTTAGGTCATGTAGGTAGCATAGCATATGCTAAGTGGCCAACCTATGATGAAAGCAAGTTGGTTGAAGATGTTGTAGAAATTGTTGTTCAAATTAACGGTAAAGTAAGACAACATCTACAAGTATCTAAAGATGCTAGTCGTGAAGAATTACAAGCACTAGCTTTGAACGACGAAAGAATAAAACAAGAACTTGCGGATAAAGAAGTTAAAAAAGTTATTGCAGTTCCTGGTAAGTTAGTATCAATTGTAGTAGCAAAATAAAGTTTAAACATTAGTATTATTAAAAGATTCGTATTTCATGAGATGCGAATCTTTTTTATTATAGTCAATCTCTCTAACATATAATACTGAGAATTTACGAAGCACAAAAAGGTGAATATTTATGAAGAGAAAAATATATTTATTCGGAAGTATACTTGCTACTTAAGGAATTTTTTTATAAAATGGTAGTTACAATATAAAAATTTTCTGAAAATCCTAAATTATAAAGGAGATTTTACATGAAAAATGAATTATCTCGAGCTTTAACTCATCGGCATGTCCAGATGATAGCAATTGGTGGTGCGATAGGTACAGGGTTGTTCTTGGGATCAGGTTCAGCAATCCAAAAGGCAGGACCAGCTCTGATACTAGCCTACTTAATTGCGGGTATTTTTTGTTTTTTTATGATGCGTGCAATTGGTGAATTAATTTTATCTGATAAAAGTAAGAATTCATTTATCGAATTTGTTAAGGTATATATGGGAAGAGGATGGGAGTTCATTATAGGATGGACTTATTGGTTATGTTGGGCAAGTTTGGCAATGGCTGACTTAACTGCTAGTGGTATTTATTTAAGATATTGGTTTCCGAATCTTCCTCAATGGTTGACAGCATTGATAATCATTCTTGTTCTATTAATTTTCAACTTACTCAGTGTAGGATTATTTGGTGAATTAGAATCGTGGTTTTCTAGTATTAAAGTTTTAGCGATTTTAGCATTAATAGGTACAGGTATTATTTTATTGCTCACCCAGGCAAATGTAGGCGGGAATGAAGTTAGTATCATGAATTTATTTAATCATGGTGGCTTCTTTCCTAAAGGGGCAATAGGATTTATGGCAGCTTTTCCAATGGTTATATTTGCTTTTACTGGTATTGAAATGGTCGGTCTAGCTTCTGGAGAAACTGCTAATCCAGAAAAAGATATTCCACAAGCAATCAATACATTGCCTTTTAGAATAGGATTGTTCTATATAGGTTCGATGTTCGTATTGATGTGTATTTATCCTTGGAATGAAATTGTTACAACTTCTAGTCCATTTGTGCAAGTATTTAATGGAATTGGTATCAAATTTGCTGCTGGAATTATCAATTTTGTAGTATTAACAGCTGCATTATCAGCATGTAATAGTGCGATTTTTAGCACAAGTAGAACTTTATTTGTTTTGTCACATAGTGGTCATGCACCTAAATCTTTTGGTCAAACTAATAATCGGAGTATCCCAGTTAAATCATTGTTATTCTCTTCAAGTTCATTATTTTTAATAGTTATATTGAATTATGTACTACCTAAGAGTATTTTTGATATTATTTCTGGTGTAGCAACAGTTAGCTTTGTTTTTGTATGGATTGCATTAGTTTGGTGTCACTATCAATATCGAAAAAATAGCCCAAATAATAATGAAAAAATTTTTCCGATGCCATTGTATCCGGTAAGTAATGTTATAACAATAATCTTTTTTGTTTTAGTATTAGTTTTATTAACTTTTAATACCAATACATTAATGTCACTTATCTTTTCAATAGTTTGGTTTGGAATTTTGGGAGCAATATATTTCTTTAAAGCTAGAAAGTAGTTTATAAAGCTGGTTAGAATTATCCTAACTGGCTTTTTTAAATGCTTATTTGCAGTCATTAGTAAAATGATTTAAAATTAATGGGCTAAGTATTTTTTGGAAGTAGGAATTACATAAAAATGAATAATAATAATGAACAAATAAAAAAAGATTTAGAAGAAACTTCTTCTAAAGAAAAAATGTTGAAGGGCTCAGCTTGGATGACAGCTGGGAGTATTTTTTCTAGAATTCTGGGAGCAATTTATATTATTCCATGGGCAACTTGGTTTGGAGTTAATTATTTACAAGCAAATGCCTTATTTACTAAGGGATATACTGTTTATGCATTATTTTTGATGCTGTCTACTGCTGGAATTCCATCTGCAGTGGGTAAACAAGTTGCACATTATAATTCTCTTAATGAATATGGAATCGGTAGGCGATTATTTAAGCGAAGTTTAGGTGTAATGATGTTTTTAGGAATTATCAGTGCAATGATTTTGTGGTTTATTGCACCATTAATTTCTCAAGGGGATGCAGCAGTTATTCCTGTATATCGTTCTTTAGCGGTTACATTGCTCTTGATTCCAGTAATGAGTTTAACTAGAGGATTCTTTCAAGGATATTTCGATATGGCTCCGTTCGCTATATCACAATTAGTAGAACAAGTTGCTAGAATCGTTTATATGTTAGCAGCAACCTATTTAATTACTCAGGTGTTACATGGGAGTTACCAAAGCGCAGTAGTTCAATCAACTTTTGCAGCATTTATAGGAGCTGTTGGTGGCTTATTAGTTTTATTATGGCATTATTGGCGAAAACGACCAACTATGAATTATCTTTTAGCCCACAGTAATAATAAACTAGAAGTCTCTGATAAGAGATTAATAAAGGAAATATTGTATCAATCGATACCCTTCATTATTATTGGGTCAACTACAACTTTGTATAATTTATTTGATCAATTTAGTTTTCCAACAATTATGAGTTTTGTTACTGATTATAGTACTAAAGAAATTAATGCATTATATGCTTTATTTGCGGGAAATGCCAATAAATTGATAATGATTACTATTTCAGTTGCTGCTGCGATGGCTGACACTGCAATTCCATTATTGTCTCAAGCTGTTACAAAAAATGATAATGAAGAAGTTTCAGCTGCTTTATTAGATTCGGTAGAATTATTCTTTTTTGTAATGTTACCTTGTTCTTTTGGAATGGCTGCAGTCTCTAGACCACTATATGTTTTATTCTATCCATATGATTATACAGGTATCTTTGTATTAGCTTTTTCATCATATATAGCTTTAGCATTAGGCTTATTTATGGTTTTAGCAGCCTTACTTCAAGGAATATATGAAAATACAATAGCAATTAAATTTGCGGTAATTGGAATGATTGTCAAAGTTATAATACAATTCCCATTAACAGCATTTTTACATGTATATGGTCCTTTAGCAGCTACAGGTATAGGAATGACCGTAAGTAATGTATTAATTTTTAGATACTTGTATTTCAAATATAATTTAAATATTAATAAATTACAGAAAAATACTAATATGATGATGTTATTTAGTTTATTTATGTTTATTGTAGTACTCGTTATATCATTTGCTTTAGGAAAAGTAACAAATACATATAGCAAATTCCAATCCACCATTGTGCTAATAATAGGAGCCGGAATTGGAGGATATATTTATGCTTTCTTAAGTTTGAAGGCAAGACTAGCTGATGATATTTTAGGTGCTAGAGCTAACTTTTTAAGAAGAATATTGAGAATTAAATAGCGTGATGTATATGAGATTAGATAAGTTTTTAAGTCAAACAGGAAAGTTCACAAGAGCGGAAGCAAAAAAGGTTATAAAGGCTAAGAGAGTAAGGTTAAATGGTGAAGTTGTCAAAGACGGAAAGATAAAAATAAACGAAGACTCAGATAAAATTTTTTTAGATGGGGAACTTTTAGCTTTGAATAACAAAGAAGTATATTATATGTTAAACAAGCCTATAGGAGTTGTATCAGCTACTAGGGATGATAAAGATAAGACGGTAATTGATTTAATAAATTTTCCTGGAAGAAAAGAAGATCTGTTTCCTGTAGGTAGACTAGATAAAGATACAACAGGATTATTAATTATTACAAATGATGGAAAATTTGCTCATAACATTATTTCTCCTAAAAAACATGTATCTAAAACATATGAAGCAATAGTTACTGGAAAAATATCAGAAAAAGAGGTTAAAATATTTTCTCAAGGCATGGAATTATCCAATGGGGATAAATTACAGCCTACACAACTTGATATAATATCTTATTCTGAGAAGGATGATACTAGCAAAGTTAGAGTTATTATTCATGAAGGAAAATATCATCAGGTTAGACGAATGTTTGGAGCAGTGTCTCAAAGAGTGTTAGAACTAGATAGAGTAAAGATAGGACTACTTGAATTGGATGATACTTTGGAAAGAGGAGAATATAGGGAGTTAACAGAAGAAGAATTAAATTTAATAAAATAAGGAGAAGAGGACTAAATTTGTCCCTTCTCCTTATTTTTGTTCAGAAATAACTTTCAACATCGTTTTTTGAATCTTTTTAATAATATCTGTTGGTAATGTCACATAGTATTTATGAGATAAATTTTCAGCTATATAGCTGTGTAAATAAACAGCTGCGTTGATTCTTTCATCTAGTGAACTTTCCTTAAACTGTGTGATGAATGCAGCTAGGACACCGGTTAAGATATCTCCCATACCACCAGTTGCCATAAAAGGGCCACCAATTGTTAAATTATCAATAGTTCCTGATTGATGATAAATAGTAGTATGGTGTTTTTTTAAAATAACAGTAGCATTTAGCGATGTTTGTTTTTGTAAGTTGATGTCATCAATTTGTTTATCTATAGGAATACCAGATAGTCTTTGCCATTCCATTTGGTGAGGAGTAAAAATAATTTTTTTATTGTTAGTAATCAATTCTTTTAAGGAGTCATTTTCAGATATAAGAGTGATTGCTGAACCGTCAATTATGCAAAGTTGATTATCAGAGATATTACTTAATGTAACTTCAAGAACTTCTTTAGCTCTATTATCAGTACCTAATCCAGGGCCTACAACTACTGCGTCAGCCGTTGAAATAGCAGTTGTAAGAGATACCTTATCAAAAAAATTAATAAACATTGCTTCTGGTACGACGGAATGTAATGAAGATAGATTTTCTTTATTAGTTGCAACAGTAACTAGCCCAGCGCCAGCGTGGACAGCAGCAGAAGCAGCCATAATTATAGCTCCACCATAGTTAATGTTTCCGCCAATGAGCAATACTCTACCAAAATTACCTTTATGACTGTTAGGCTCACGTTTTTTAATAACCTTTTGTAAAATATCAAGTGTAATCTCCATAAATAGTACACCAGCCTTTTTTTAAGATATAATTATTATAATTCAAAATTCGTTTATTTTGAAAAAATTATGCTATTATTAAATAGTAAACATTTTTTAGGAGATGAATTATAGAATGGCAATAGATTGGAAAGCAGAAGTTGAAAAAAGACGAGACGATATTCTCGAAGATTTAAAAACAATGCTTCGAATTGAAAGTGTACGAGATGAGAGCATAGCAACAGCTGATGCACCTTTAGGACCAGGTCCCAAAGAAGCTCTAGATGCTTTTTTGAATATTGGTAAACGTGATGGATTTGAAGTTGAAGAATTCGATGGTATGGCTGGACATATTAAATTTGGAGATGGTAAAGAAGATTTAGGTATTCTAGCACATGTTGACGTAATGCCAGCAGGTAAAGGTTGGGATACAGATCCATTTGATCCAGTTATTAAAGATGGAAAATTATATGCTCGTGGTGCCTCTGATGATAAAGGACCAAGTATGGCAGCATATTATGGATTAAAGATTGTTAAAGAATTAGGATTACCAGTTAAAAAGAGTGTACGTTTTATTTTAGGTACTGATGAGGAAAGTAGTTGGAGAGGGATGACTCACTACTTTGAAAAAATGCCTAAACCAACAATTGGTTTTTCACCAGATGCATTTTTCCCAATCATCAATGGTGAAAAAGGTAATTTCAGTATGCTTGTAAAATTCGATGGTAAAAATGGTGATGAATTAAAATTATTATCCTTTGATTCTGGTTTACGTGACAACATGGTTCCACGCGATGCAGTAGCCGTTGTTGAGGGTAATGATCTTGAAAGTATGGCTGCTGATTTTAAGCAATATGTTGCTGAAAATAGTGTTTTAAGTGGCGATGCAGAAATTAAAGATGGAAAATTAGAATTATCCTTAATTGGTAAGGCTGCTCATGCACAAGAACCACGTAATGGTGAAAATGCAGGAACTTACTTAGCTGTATTCTTGAATAAGTACAATTTTGCTAAGGATGCCAAGGGATACTTAGCTTTTGCTGCTGAATACTTACATCAAGATTCACGAATGGATAATTTTGGAATTAGCTATACTGATGAAGTAATGGGTGATTTAACTATGAATGCTGGTATCTTTACATTTGAAGCTGGCAAAGGTGGAGAAATTACTTTGAACTTCAGATATCCTAGAGGTATTGATGATGAATATGTATTCAATGCTGTTAAGGAAGCTGCAACTAAATTAGAAGCTGTTTCATTTGAAAAGAAGGAACATGCAATGGTACCACATTATGTTTCACCTGAAGATCCATTGGTTTCAAAATTATTGGCTGTTTATAGTCGTCAAACAGGTCAAGAAGCTCATGGCATGGTTGTCGGTGGGGGAACTTATGGTAGATTGTTAGAACGTGGTGTAGCATTTGGCGCTATGTTCCCAGGTGTTGAAGACACAATGCACCAAGCAAACGAATTTATCCCAGTAGATGATGTAATGAAAGCTGCTGCAATCTATGCAGAATCCATCTATGAATTAATTAAAGACTAATTTAAGAGAACTTCAAAATAGTGGTTTTAGCTATTTTGGAGTTTTTTTGTGTATAAAATATGATTTTTATAAATTAAGTCAAAAATAAAGTATGATGAAGAGAAATATTAGAAAAGTAAAATATCAAAATCTGGATATAGGACCAATTTTTTAATTTATTCAAAGTAATCGTTTTTGAAATGAAAAATTGTATAAATTAAAAAATTGGTCCTGTATAGAAAATGGAAAAATGCGACTAAACGAAAATAAAATTTATGTATAAATGAAATTGTTCTGATTTACAAAATTTAGTATTATAGTTCTATAATGGGAGAATTTTGCATGTAAGGTGGTGGCTAAGATAGAAAATTTAGAAGAGATCCCCCTTTTTAATGACAGTGAAGATGTTAAGAAAGGTACGAAATTTGATATAAAACGTATAGTAGATGATGAAAATCGTTTGATAAAAAATAAAGGCAGAGTTCAACAACACGGAGAAGTTTTCACACCAAATTGGATGGTAAAAAAGATGTTATCTGAGCCAGAAATTCAATTAAAGTTACAAGATACTCAAGCTACTTTTTTAGAGCCAAGTGTAGGTGAAGGTGCTTTCTTAAAAGAGATACTTCATCAAAAATTAGGACACGTTGACGATACATCTAATAAAAGTAATTGGACAGAAAATGCTTTGTGGGTATTAACAAGTATTTATGGAATTGAATTATTAACTGATAACTTAGTTAAAGCGAAGCAACAAATGATGAAAGTATTGATTGAACATTATCAAACTTTTTATCAAAAGAAAATAAGTAGTAATACTGATTTTTATAAATCTGCTAGTTTTATTATTGATAACAACATTGTACAAGGAAATACACTAACTTATTTAAATGATTCTGATAATTTAATCATGTTTAGTAAGTGGGAAAAAGTTGGCAATGAAGTCAGTCAATTACAATTCACTTATAAGTCATTACTAGGGGATGAAGAGCATCAACTTGATTTGTTTGAATCAAGTAGGCAATTGAACTTATTAGATGACTTAATGGAAGAAACGCCAGATAACAAGTTCATTAAGATTAGTAAAGTATATAAAGGAGGAGTTGGCGTTATGAAAGACAAATTTAAATTTGATGTTGTGATTGGTAATCCACCATATCAGGATGATTCTGTTGGAGATAGCACTCAAGCACCGCCAATATATCATTTATTTATGGATCAAGCATACAAAATAGGAAATATTGTAGAATTTATAACACCAGGACGATTTTTATTTAATGCTGGTGCAACACCAAAGAAATGGAATAAGAGTATGTTATCTGATAATCATCTAAAAGTACTGTATTATGAACAAAACTCTGCTAGTGTATTTACTAATACAGATATTAAGGGGGGGGGTAGTTGTTACTTATAGAAATAATAATGAAGTATATGAACCTATAAAAATATTTACACCTTTTAGTAAGTTAAATTCAATATTTCATAAAGTAATAAATACAAATATTACAGGCTTAGATAGTATAATGTATGGGCAAAATACATATAAATTTACTAAGGTGATGCATCAAGAAAATCCAGAAGCAAGAAACAAGTTAAGTAAAGGTCATGCTATGGACTTAACAACAAGTGTCTTTGAAAAATTGCCTGATATTTTTATAAATGAAGTTGAAGATAAAACGAATTATATAAAAATTATAGGTAGAGAAAATAATAAACGCGTGTATAAGTATATAAAAAGAAAATATGTAATAGATCATGAAAATTTGAATAAATATAAAGTTTTATTACCTAAATCTAATGGATCGGGAGCGATAGGAGAAGTACTGAGTACACCTCTAATCGGGGAACCTCTAATCGGGCATACTCAAACATTTATTTCTATTGGAGCCTTTGATAAGAAAATAGAAGCAGAAAATGTAATGAAATATATAAAAACTAAATTTGCTAGAACTTTACTCGGGGTATTAAAAATAACACAAGACAATCCACCTGCCAAATGGAAATACGTTCCACTCCAAGACTTTACTTCAAATTCTGATATTGATTGGACAAAGTCCATTCATGAAATTGATGAACAATTGTACAAAAAATATAATTTATCAGAAGAAGAAATAGAATTTATTGAAACTAAAGTTAAGGAGATGGACTAACATGGCTGTAAAAATTAAAGTTAATAGAAGAATTATCCCAATGATCTATGCTTATACTACTCCTGAAATAGCAAGACACGATGGCTGGATTAAGATAGGATATACTGATAAGCAAACCGTTGAAGAAAGAGTTAAGCAACAGACACATACTGCAGATGTGAAAGCTAAGATTGAATGGAAAGGTAATGCACGTTACCAAGATGGAAGTGATGAATTATTCACTGATCATGAGTTTCATGAGTACCTAGTTAATAAGAGACACGTTGAACGTGAACCAAATACTGAATGGTTCAAAATTGATAAAAACCTGTCTAGACATTACTATCATCAATTTACAGAAAGAGATTATAGTGATCTACAAGGTAAAAGTAGTGGTTCTCAGTATGAGTTACGTGAGGAACAAAACGAGGCTGCTGAACAAGCTATGAATTACTTCATAAAGAATGGTAGAGGCAGTGAATTTTTATGGAATGCAAAACCTCGATTTGGTAAAACGTTAACTACCTATGATTTAGTAAGGCGAATGAATTTAAGAAATGTTTTAATTGTAACTAATCGTCCAAGTATTGCTAATTCATGGTATGACGATTTTATGAAGTTTATTAGTTGGCAAACTAATTATTATTTTGAAAGTGAAACTGACGCTTTAAAAGGCAGAGATGTTTATTCAAGAAAAGAATATGAAAAAGCAATTGAAAATAAAGATGATGATTTTGGACAAATTGCTTTTGAAAGTTTGCAAGGATTAAAGGGTTCTCTATATTTTGGTGGAGGCCATGATAAATTAAAGTGGATTGCTGATACACCTTGGGATTTACTAGTAATTGATGAAGCTCATGAAGGTGTGGATACCTATAAAACTGATAGAGCATTTGATAATATTAAGCGCAATTATACTTTACATCTGTCTGGAACACCATTTAAAGCATTAGCCAGTGGAAAATTTTCCGAAAAGCAAATATATAATTGGTCTTATGCTGATGAACAGACAGCTAAGGAACAATGGGAAAAACAAGATAAAGATAGAAGTAATCCATATGGAACAATGCCTAAGTTGAATATGTTTACTTATCAAATGTCTGAAATAATGGAAGAAAAAGCTAAGCAAGGTATTCTTTTGGATGATGGTGATAGAGTAGATCCAGCGTTTGATTTGAATGAATTTTTTAAAACTGATAATAAAGGAAAATTTATTTATGATAGTCAAGTTGATAGATTTTTAGATGCTTTAACAACACAAGAAAAGTATCCATTTTCAACACCCGAATTAAGAAAGGAATTAGCACATACTTTTTGGTTGTTGAATCGAGTTGATAGCGCTAAAGCTTTGGCTAAAAAATTAGCAGAACATGAAGTATTTAAAGATTATAAAGTTGTCTTAGCTGCTGGTGATGGAAGTCTGGATGAAGATGAAAAAGAAAGTAAAAAAGCTTTTGATAGAGTACAAGAAGCTATCCAAAAATATCCTAGAACGATTACGATAAGTGTAGGACAGTTAACTACTGGTGTAACAGTTAAGCCTTGGAGTGCTGTGATGATGCTATCGAGTATGAAGAGTCCAGCAGAATATATGCAAGCAGCTTTTCGTGCTCAAAATCCATATGTTTATGGTGATGATGAAGGTCATACATTACAAAAAGAAAATGCATATGTTTTTGATTTTGACCCTACAAGAACTTTGATGATTTTCGATGAATTTGCTAATAATTTATCTCCAAATACTGCTAATGGTAAAGGAACTGCTAAGGAACATGAAGAGAATATTAAACGATTGCTAAACTTTTTCCCTGTAATTGGAGAAGATGAAAATGGTAAGATGGTGGAATTGGATCCAAAACAAGTTTTATCTATTCCAAGGCGCTTGAAATCTCAAGAAGTTGTAAAACGAGGATTTATGAGTAATTTCTTATTTGCAAATATTTCTAATATCTTTAATGCACCAAGTGAAATTAGAGATATTTTAGGTAAATTAGTTCCTGCCAAGGAAGAAAAGAGCAAAAAAAAAGATAATACGATAGATAATGCAGAAAATGTTTTAGTTAATAGCAATGGTGAGATTGATATTCCAGAAGAAAAAGTAATTGGTGAAGCAAAGGATTTATTTGGAGGAAAAATTTTTAAGGAAATTGACGAAAGAATTGGTTATGCTGAGAAAGATATCAATCAAGAAAATATTCGAGAACAAGTTAAAGATTTAAAACAAAGAATTAATAATGTAACTGATAGTTTAGTAGATAAAGTTAAAGAGAAACACAGTTTGACCAATAAACAAGCTAAGAAATATAGCGATAATTTGAAAAAAGAACATGATCAAAAGTTAAATCAGATGATAGACGATTACGATCGTAAGAAGAAAATTTTAGAAAATAAAATTGCAAAAAAACAAAGTCAAGCTAAAACTAAGGATGATTTGGCTAAATTAGATAAAGAATTAGAAGTTGGACAAAATAATATTATTAATGAACTCGCAAAAGATTTAACTAAATTAACAACTGATGTTAAAGAGAATACTCCTAAGAAAATTATTGAAAGAGTTAATTATGACGAAGAGGTTAAAAAGAAAAATGAAGTTGAGCAAGATGTGCGTTCACATTTAAGAGGCTTTTCTAGAACAATTCCAAGTTTCATTATGGCTTATGGAGATAAAAATTTGAACTTACGTAATTTTGACGACTATACTGAAGATGATGTATTTGAAGAAGTAACAGGAATTACTGAAGAACAATTTAGATTCTTACGAGATGGTGGGGATTATACTGATCAAGAAAGTGAACAAAAAGTTCATTTTGAAGGACATTTATTTGATGAAGTAGTATTCAATGATTCCATTCAAGCATTTTTAAAGAAACGTGAAGAATTAAGTAATTATTTTGATGATGAAAGTACAGAGGATATTTTTGATTATATTCCAGCTCAAAAGACAAACCAAATTTATACTCCGAAAGCTGTTGTTAAACATATGGTTGACGATTTAGAAAAGAATAACCCTGGAATATTTGATGATCCTAATAAAACGTTCGCAGATTTATATATGAAATCAGGATTGTATATTACAGAAATAGTTAAACGTTTATTCAGAAGTCAGAAGATGAAGGAGCTTTATCCTGATGATAATGAAAGAATTAGACATATCATGGAATATCAGGTATATGGATTTGCACCAACTAGAATTATTTATTTGATCGCTACTAATTATATTTTTGGATTTAGTGATGAAATAAAAAATAATGCTTTAGATAAGCACTTTAAGCAGATTGACACGGCTCAATATGCCAAGGCAGGAACTTTGGAAGAATTAATTCAAGATGAATTCAGACAAGAGAAGTAGTGAGAAGATGAAGGTGTAGAGGAAAAAACAATACGGTATGTGTTGGCTAAAGTATCTGAAATGTATGGTATTTCAGAAGAAGTAAGTTATATTCTTAAATAGAAAAGTTTATTTTTAGCGAATTAAATAGTTTACAGTAGTAAAAAATCACTGAAGATCATATCGATCCTCAGTGATTTTTTTCAGTTTTAAGACTTTTTCTAGTCTTATTCATAATGCCCCCGACAAGAGTCGAACTTGCACTTGGAAAACCAAACAACGACCTGAACGTTGCGCGTCTGCCAATTCCGCCACGGAGGCAAGAACAATAGTAATTTTACAATAAAGTATTACTATTTGCAATAATGCTAGTTCTTTTTAGGAAAGCTAATAGCAGTTCCATATCCGTGTAATAACATATACTTTGGCCCAACAGAAACACGGACTATTTGAGGGACAAAGCGAATATCAATTACACCATCAGCGTCAAGTTCAAGTGCTTTATTTTCCAATTTTTTTTGAACTTGAGCGTAAAGATTGTCAAATTGATCTACTTCATCTAATTCTTCTGCTTTAAGAGTTCTTTTCACGGTAGCATTAACTATACCCTTTAAAATATAAGATTGATTGAGACCACTTGTTGATAGAAACATCATATTCATCTCCTTAACAACTATAAATATCGTATATTTATAATACCACAAAAGTAGTTTATTTTTCTTTTTAAAATTATATTTTGATTAGAATTTTGATATTCAAAATATGTTTAGAAGGTAAAAATTATATAGTATCATCTGTATAAATAATAAATTAATTATAGTTATATAAAATATATAAAGGACAGTATTTTGAAGGATGACTATTTTAATAGCATATAGTGGATATTTTGAGAAATCAAAATATCCATTTATTTTGTTTTGTAAAAATATATTTTTTTATTTGATGAATTTTTTTCATAGTTATTTTTGCGAGATTTGACAAAATAAAATCAATAAATTATGATTTGTTCATCGAATATTTTGATGTTCGAAATAATTTTAAGTGAGGTGCTTTGTGTGGCAATTATGGATGCACAGGAAATAATGGATATGATTCCTAATCGCTATCCGATCTGTTACATTGACTATGTTGATGAGCTAGTACCTGGTGAGAAAATTATCGCAACAAAAAATGTAACAATTAATGAATCTTTTTTCAGAGGACATTTTCCAGGAAATCCTGTAATGCCGGGAGTTTTACTAATTGAAACTTTAGCTCAAGCTGCGTCAATACTTATTTTGAAATCTCCAGAATTTGTAGGGAAAACAGCTTATTTAGGTTCTATAAGTAAAGCTAAATTTAGAAAAGTTGTCAGACCGGGCGATGTTTTAAAATTAAATGTCGAAATGAAAAAGAAACACGAGAACATGGGGATAGTAGATACTCAAGTTATCGTGAATGGAAAGAAAGCTTGTACAGCTGAATTAATGTTTATCGTTGCGGATAGAGACAAGAAGTTGTAGTTGCAAAGTAGTCTTATTTCGGTTATTATTTTGATAATCAAATTATTTGGAATACGAAAGATAAGGCGGTATAGGGATGGATGAAAGATATCAAGTAATAAATGATGCTTTAGAAAAAATTTATGCTGATATTGTATGGATTGAAGAAAGTGAGTTACGTAAGAGTGTTTTTAGTGATATCACGATTAAAGAGATGCATGCAATAAATGCAATTTCAATGTATGATCATCAAACAGCTTCACAAGTTGCTAAAAAGCTTCATTTAACCCCTGGAACGTTAACTGCAACAATAGATAGACTATGTCGAAAAGGTTATGCTGAACGCATTAGAGGGAATGATGATAGGCGAATTATTAGAATAGGTTTAACTAAAAAAGGTAGACTAGTTTATCGAGCACATGATGCTTTTCATAGGATGATGGTTAAAAGTTTTTTGAAGGATTTAAATCCAGATGAAATAAAAACTATTGAAAAAGCCATTCATAATTTAGAAGATTTTCTAAAAGAGCACTCTTAACTAAGGAGAACTAGGTTTGGAAAATATAGAAATATCTTATACAGCACGTTATGTTCCACCTGAAGTTATAGATAATCAAAGATTAACAGAATTTATGGATACATCTGATGAATGGATAAGCCAACGAACTGGAATAAAGAAGAGGCATATAAGCTTAAATGAGAGTACAGCTGATTTAGCAGAGAAAGTAGCAGAAAAGTTATTAATAAAAAGCGGATGGAATCCTAATTCTTTAGATTTAATAATAGTTGCTACAATGTCTCCTAATTCTTTTACACCAGCAACAGCGGCTATTGTTCAAGGAAGAATAAGTGCTGATAATGCAGTTTGTTTTGATATTTCAGCTGCATGTTCAGGATATATATATGGTTTAAGTATTGTTGAAGCAATGCTAAGGAATATGAATTTAAAAAGGGCTATGCTAATTGGAAGTGAAAATCTTTCCAAGTTGATAGATTGGAATGACAGATCGACGGCTGTACTTTTTGGGGACGGTGCAGCAGGTGCTTTGATTGAGTTAAAAGAAAATACAGATTCTAAATTTATCAGCAGTGATTTGAAAACTATTGGAAATGAAGCTGAGTTTTTAACAGCAGGAATAACTGATCCGTTAGAAAAATTTCCAGATTTGGATAGCATAAGGAAATATACGACTTTCAAAATGGATGGCAGAAGAGTATATACTTTTGCGACTAGGGAAGTTCCCCAATCTATTCTAAGGGCAGTGCAAAAAGCTAACCTTAGTTTGGAAGATATAAATTATTTTATTTTGCATCAAGCAAATTCAAGAATTATTCGACAAGTAGCTAAGAAATTAAAGCAAGATGAAGAAAAATTTCCAATTAATATAGATAGTTTTGGAAATACTTCGGCAGCTAGTGAGCCTCTTTTATTAGATGAATTAATAGAAAATGGAACTGTAAAAAGAGGGATGACGCTAGCATTAAGTGGCTTTGGTGGTGGCTTAACAGTCGGTACTCATATTATTAAATATTAATTTAAGGAGAGAATTTAAAATGACAGAAGCAGAAGTATTAAAGAAAGTACAAGATATCGTAGTAGAACAATTGGATGTAGATGTAGATGATGTAACTTTAACAGCAGATATCAAAGATGATTTAGACGCAGATAGTTTAGATGTTTTTGAAATTATGAATGAACTAGAAGATGATTTAGACATTAAGTTAGAAGCTGATGAAAACATCAAAACAATTCAAGATGTAGTTACTTACGTAAAAAAAGAATTGGATAACAAATAGAAGGTAATTAATTATGAAATTAGCCATCTTATTTAGTGGTCAAGGATCCCAATTTACAGATATGGGATTAGATTTTTACCAGGAAAGTCCAATTTTTAAGGACTGTGTAGACAAAGCTAGTGAGATTGCAGATTTTAAAATTACTTCAGTATTTGCTAACGATGGAGATAAGCTTTCTGAAACAAAATATATTCAACCTGCAATAGTTGCTATGAGTATAGGTATATGGAAAATGTTACAGAATACTCTAGGTGATAAGTTAGCTGTTGAAGGCATGGTTGGTTTGTCTCTAGGAGAATATAGTGCTTTAATTGCAAGTCAGAAATTATCTTTTAGCGATGGAATGTCAGTACTTAAAGATCGTGCTATTTACATGCAAGATGATGCTAATAAAGTTGATAGTAAAATGGCAGCAATTATTGACCCTCAAATAGAAGTAATTGAAAAATTATGTACCGATTATCCAAATGTATATGTGGCTAATTATAATACACCTAAACAATTAGTAATAGGTGGAGATGGCGAAGAATTAGTAGATGTTGTAGATAAGATAGATAGTCTAAATGCAGCTAAGAAAATAGTAGAGTTAAAAGTAAGTGGAGCTTTTCATACTCCACTTTTTACTAATGCAAGTCAAAAGATGAAAAAGAGATTATCAAATGTGACATTTACTGAAGGAAGTAACTTAGTTGTAAGTAATACTACAATGCGTCCTTTTGAAAAAGATTCTTTAGCAGAAATATTAGCTAAACAAATCATTAAACCAACACATTTTGGTGAATGTGTTCAATATTTAATTGATAATAAAAAAATAGATACGGTACTTGAAATAGGTCCTGGGAAAACATTAAGTAAATTTACTAAGCAAATTGATAAAAGTATTAAAAGATATCACATTAGTAAATTAAGTGATTTTAAAAAATTCATAGATAGTGTGAAAGAAAGTGAATAAATGGAATTAAAAGAAAAAGTAGTTCTAGTCACTGGAAGTTCAAGAGGAATTGGTGCAGAAATAGCATTAGCTTTTGCTAGAAAAGGAAGTACTGTAGTTTTAAATGGACGCCATCAAATACCTAATGATATGATTAGTAAGATGGAAGAAATTGGTTGTAACTATGATGTCATTCTTGGTGATATCAGTATAGAAAGTGATGTTAAAAGAATTGTTAAAGAAGTTATCGAAAAATTTGGTAGAATAGATATACTGATTAACAATGCCGGAATAACTAATGATAAGTTACTAATTGGAATGAAACCTGCAGATTTTAAGTCTGTAATTGATGTTAACCTAATTGGAACTTTCCAAATGACACAAGCTGTTGTGAAGAAAATGTATAAGCAACGATCAGGAGTAATTATAAACCTTGCTAGTGTGATTGGACAGCATGGAAATATTGGTCAAGCTAACTATGCAGCAAGTAAAGCCGGAGTTATCGGATTAACTAAAAGTGTGGCAAAAGAAGGAGCTATGCGAAATATTAGAGTTAATGCGATTGCTCCAGGAATGATAGTTAGTGATATGACAGATGTTTTAAGCGATAAAGTTAAAGAAAACATTCTCACTACTATCCCTTTAAATCGTTTTGGAAAAGCAGAAGAAGTTGCACAAACTGCAGTCTTTTTAGCTGAAAATGATTATATAACGGGACAGGTAATTACTGTTGATGGTGGAATGACAATTTAATGGAGGGTTCTAATGACTAACAGAGTTGTTATTACAGGAATGGGAATAGTAGGTCCTGTCGGAAATGACAGAGAAACTTTCTTAAAGAACATATTTGATAGCAAAGTAGGAATAGAAAAGATTACTAAGTTTGACGCTACACAGACTGGAATTTCAGTTGCTGGAGAAGTGAAAGACTTTGATCCTAAAAATTCTATTGGTAAAAAAGCTGCTAAAAGAATGGATGTATTTTCTCAATATGCAGTTCATAGTGCGATTGAAGCTGTTGAACAAGCAGGAATAAATGAAGAGAATACAGATTCATATGACATGGGAGTAATTTACGGATCAGGTATTGGAGGACTTACTACTATTCAAGAGCAAGTTATAAAGATGCATGAAAAAGGTCCTAAAAGAGTTTCTCCAATGTTTGTACCTACTTCCATAGTTAATATGGCTGCTGGAAATATTGCGATGCATTTTGGAGCTAAAAATATTTGTACAGCAGTTGTAACAGCATGTTCATCTGCAACTAATGCAATTGGGGAAGCTTATCGACAAATTAAAGAAGGTAGAGCACAGGTGATGTTAACTGGGGGCTCTGAAGCATCGGTTAACGAAATAGGAATTGCTGGATTTGCGGCTCTAACTGCTCTTTCACCTGAGAAAGATCCTTTAAAGGCTTCACTACCATTTGATAGAAATCGTTCTGGATTTGTAATGGGTGAAGGTGGAGCTACCTTAGTTTTAGAAAACTTAGAACATGCACAAAAACGAAATGCTACGATATTAGGAGAAGTTGTAGGTTATGGTAGTACGTGTGATGCTTTTCATATAACGTCTCCAGATCCTACTGGTGAAGGGGCAGCTAGGGCTATGAAACAAGCCATTGATGAAGCTGGTATAACTCCCGATAAAGTAGGTTATATTAATGCTCACGGAACTGCTACACATGCAAATGATAGTGGTGAATCATTAGCAATTAATAAAGTATTTGGAAAAAATAGCTCAGTAATGGTAAGTAGTACTAAAAGTATGACAGGTCATTTGTTAGGAGCTGCTGGCGCAATTGAGGCAGCTATTACGGTAAGAGCTCTTCAGATGCAACAATTACCTGAAAATGTAGGTTTGAATGAATTAGATGAAGAATGTAATATTAATATAGTTACAAAAGACAAGACTACCACTTCTAATTTAGAATATGCTATCAGTAATTCATTAGGATTTGGTGGTCATAATGCGGTATTAGCGTTAAGAAAATGGAGTGAATAAGATTGGATTTTAATGATGTGAAGAAGTTAATGGAAGACTTCAATAACTCTCCTACACGAGAACTTGAAATCACAACGGATGGTTTTCATATTCATTTGAGTAAAAATGAAGCACCATTTATTAGCCAAGATAATAAAAATTATGCTGATTCTCCAGCTATTGAAGCTAGCGATGAAAGTATTGTAAGCAGTAAAAGCGATGATCTCGATGATGCTAGTTTGATAAAATCTCCAATGGTTGGAACGGTATATCTTCAACCTGAACCAGAAAAAGCAGCTTATGTCTCCGTTGGATCACATGTTCATAAGGGCGATGTTGTATGTATTATTGAAGCCATGAAGATGATGACAGAAATCAAGAGTGAGTACACAGGTGAAGTTGTAGAAGTTTTAGTTGATAATGAAGATTTAGTTGAATTTGATCAACCTTTATTTAAAATTAAGGAAGGTTAGTTAAGTGCTAGATATAACAGAAATAAAGAGAATAATTCCGCATCGCTATCCCATGTTGTTAATTGACAGAGTAGAAGAATTGATTCCAGGGGAAAAAGCAGTAGCTAGAAGAAATGTTACTATCAATGAAGAATTATTTAATGGACATTTCCCTGGTAATCCAGTGATGCCAGGGGTATTAATTGTAGAAGCATTGGCACAAACAGGTGCTGTTGCTCTATTATCTTTACCAGAATTTAAAGGGAAAACAGCATATTTTGGTGGAATAAAATCTGCTAAATTTAGAAAAGTTGTTAGACCTGGTGATTCATTGCGTTTAGAAGTAACTTTAGAGAAGATTCGAAATAATGTTGGTTTAGGAAAAGCTATTGCAACTGTAGATGGAAAAAAAGCATGTACAGCTGAACTAACGTTTATGATTGGATAGGTAAGTAGTAAGGTAGGTAAAAATATGTTTTCGAAAGTATTAGTGGCTAATCGTGGAGAAATTGCAGTTCGTATTATTCGATCACTTAAAGAATTGGGCATAAAATCGGTTGCTATTTATTCAACTGTTGACCGAGAAAGTTTACATGTACAATTAGCAGATGAAGCTGTATGTGTAGGAACTGCCCGTCCACAAGATTCATATTTAAACATGAAAAATATTTTAGCAGCTGCTATTGGAACTGGTGCGGAAGCAATCCATCCCGGTTTTGGTTTCTTATCTGAAAATAGTCAATTTGTTGAGATGTGTGAAGCTGTAGGTATAACTTTTATCGGCCCTAATTCTGAAATAATTGATTTGATGGGAAATAAAGCTAATGCAAGAGAACAAATGCAAAAAAGTGGAGTTCCCGTGATTCCAGGAAGTGAAGGTTTCATCGAAACTGTTGAAGAAGCCAAGAAAGTTGCAAATAAGGTTGGATATCCGGTTTTATTAAAAGCAGCAGCCGGTGGTGGTGGCAAAGGTATTAGAAAGGTTAATGACGATAATGAATTAACATCATTATTTGAAGAGGCTAAGCGCGAAGCTCAAGTATCTTTCGGTGATAAAAGAATGTATCTAGAAAAAATAATGACAAATGTAAAGCATATTGAAGTTCAAATTTTTCGTGATAAGCAAGGAAATGTAGTTTATTTTCCTGAACGAGATTGTTCAGTACAAAGAAACAAACAAAAGATGATAGAAGAAAGTCCATGCCTTTTAATTACTGAGGAGCAAAGAAAAGAGCTAGGAAATATAGCAATAAAAGCAGCAAATGCTATTAACTATGTTAATACTGGAACAATTGAATTTTTAATGGATAGTCAACATAATTTTTATTTTATGGAAATGAATACGCGTATTCAAGTAGAACATACAGTGACAGAAATGGTTACAGGAATTGACTTGGTAAAAGCCCAAGTAAAAGTGGCTTCTGGAGAAAATTTACCATTTAATCAAAATGATATTCAAATTAACGGAAGTGCTATTGAATGCCGTATCAATGCAGAAGATCCATCTAAGAATTTTATGCCACAGGTTGGTAAGGTGCGTTATTTGTATTTCCCAGTAGGAAATTTGGGAATGAGAATAGATTCTGATTTGTATGCAGGTTGGGAAATCACTCCATTTTATGACTCAATGATTGCTAAAGTAATTTCTTTAGGTCAAGACAGACATGAGGCGATTGAAAAAGTAAAACGCTTATTGAGTGAGATGTTAATTACAGGAGTAAAAACCAATCAATCTTTCTACTTAGATATTTTAAAAGATAAGAATTTCTTAGATGGTAAAGTTACTACTGAATATTTAGAACAGAATTTTTTACCTAAATGGAAGGAAGAACATAAAGATGCAGCTATTTGATGAATTAAAAACAATTAGTAAAAAGCATATTAAGGCTAACAAAAAAGCTGGAGAAAAAGTTCCTTCGGGATTATGGATTTCTTGCCCTAAATGTCAACAGTCTATATATCATAAAGATTTAGGTAAGTATAAAACATGTCCAAATTGTTACTATGGGTTTAGAATTCATGCTCGTGAGAGATTAGAATGGTTAGTAGATACTTTTCAAGAATTTGATACAGATTTAGAAACTAAAGATCCGTTAAATTTTCCTGGATATAAAGAAAAATTAATTAAAGCGCAACAAGACAGTAAACTTAACGATTCAGTTTTAACTGGAATAGCAATGATTGATGATGTTGAATTTGCTTTAGGCATAATGGATCCATACTTCATTATGGGCTCAATGGGAACTGTGACTGGCGAGAAGATAACTCGTTTGTTTGAGAGAGCTACTCAGAAGAACTTGCCGGTAATATTATTTACAGCTTCTGGTGGTGCTAGAATGCAAGAAGGAATTAGTTCCTTAATGCAGATGAGCAAGATCTCTCAAGCAGTCAAGGAACATTCAAATGCAGGTTTATTGTACATAACTGTTATTACAGACCCTACTACAGGTGGAGTGACAGCAAGTTTTGCGATGCAAGGAGACATAATTCTTTCTGAACCAAGAGCATTATTGGGATTTGCAGGTAAACGTGTAATAGAACAAACTATTCACCAAAAGGTACCAGATGATTTACAAGATGCAGAAACTGTTTTAAAGAATGGATTTATTGATAATATTATTAAACGTGAAGATCAAAAAGAAAAATTAGCATGGTTGGTAAAAATTCATTCAATGAAAGGAGCTTTTTAGATGCCTAAAATTTTAAAGAAGAAAAAAACGGCTTCTGAAATTGTAGCTGCTGCGCGTGGGTTAAAAAAAGTAACTGCCAATGAATTGATAGATGGAATTTTTGATGATTTTTTTGAACTTCATGGTGATCGCAAATATTCAGATGATGAAGCAATTATAGGTGGAATTGCATTATTTAATGGGATTCCTATAACAGTTATTGCAACGGATAAAGGTGGTACTCCTGAAGAGAGAATAGCAAAACATTTTGGATGCCCAGAACCGTCAGGATATAGAAAGTCCTTACGTTTAATGAAACAAGCTGAGAAATTCAATCGACCAATCGTAACTTTTGTAAATACTTCAGGTGCTTATCCCGGACGATCTGCTGAGGAAAATGGACAGGGTGAAGCTATTGCTAGAAATTTACTAGAAATGAGTGATCTAAAGGTACCAATTATTTCATTTATTTATGGTGAAGGAGGCAGTGGAGGAGCTTTAGCTTTGGCATGTGGAGATCAAGTTTGGATGTTAGAAGATAGTATGTATTCTATTTTATCACCCGAAGGATTTGCTTCTATTTTATGGAAAGATAGTAAAAGGGCAGATGAAGCTGCAGAAGTAATGCAGTTAACTCCTGAGGCTTTATTAAAACAAGAAATTATTGAAGGAATAATTCCAGAATCTAATTCACATCGAAAAGTTTGCAAAGAGATAAAGAAAATATTGGCACAAGAATTAAAAAATCTAACTTCACTTACAAAGTTTGAACTTGTAAAAAGAAGAAAAGAGAGATATAGAAAGTTTTAGAAGGGAATGAAATTAATGTCAGACTTGTTAAAAGGAAAGAAAATCCTTGTTATGGGAGTAGCTAATAAGCGTTCAATTGCATGGGGATGTTCCCAGATGATGATGGAAAATGGGGCTGAATTAATATTCACATATCAAAATGACAGAATAAAAAAAAGTTTGAGTCGTTTAGTTTCTGAAGAAGAAAAACTAGTAGAATGTGATGTTTCAGATGACGCAAGTATTGAAAATGCCTTTAAACTAGTGAATGAACGTTTTGGAAAAGTAGATGGAATTTTACACGCAATTGCTTTTGCCAACAAGGAAGAATTGGGTGGAGAAATTATGCAAGCTAGTCGCGAAGGATATGCATTAGCTCAAGATATTTCAGCATATTCCTTGATTGCAGTTGCAAAATACGGCCGTGAAATTTTAAATGATCCATCTAGTATTGTAACATTAACTTATTTTGGTTCAGAAAGAGCTATCCCTAACTATAATGTCATGGGAGTAGCTAAAGCATCTCTAGAAGCTAGTGTTCGTTATTTAGCTCGTGACATGGCTAAGTATGGTACTAGAGTTAATGCTATTTCTGCAGGAGCAATAAAGACATTGGCTGTTACTGGAATTAAAGGTCATTCAGAGTTATTAAAAATGTCTGAAGAAAGAACAGTTGATGGGGAATCAGTAACAATTAGAGAAGTAGGCGGAACGTGTGCATTCTTGATGAGTGACTTGTCAACAGGTGTCGTAGGAGATGTTATTTACGTGGATAAAGGAGTCCATTTAATATAGTTAAAAAGTTGGAAGAGAGAGTCTCTTTCAACTTTTTTATAAATATGGAACTTATAATTAAAACCATTTTAGTTTATTTAATTAGTAAATATAGTATATAATGTAATTATGTATTATTGATAAAGATTATCGAAAGTGGTGTAGTTATGACTGAAAAGGGAAAAGAGCAGAATGCATTATTTATAATTTTTGGTGCTACTGGTGATTTAGCACAAAGAAAATTATACCCTTCTTTATTTAATTTATATAAAAAAGGTTTTCTTTGTAAAAGATTTGCTGTAATTGGCACTGCACGTAGACCGTGGACTGATGAACATTTTCAACAAGTAGTAAGGAATTCTATTTCCGGAATGGAAGATACTGCTGCCCAAGCAACAGAATTTTCTCGCCATTTTTATTATCAATCTCATAATGTAAATGATGTAGAGCATTACGTTACATTGAAGAAATTGGCAGAGAAACTGGATGAGAAATATAAAATTAATGGTAATAGATTATTCTATTTAGCAATGTCTCCACGATTCTTTGGAACAATATGTAAGTATCTAAAATCTGAAGAAATTGTGACAGATGAAGGTTATAATAGGGTAATTATTGAAAAGCCATTTGGTCATGACTTACAAAGTGCAGTTGAATTAAATGATGAGATTGCAAAATACTTCTCTGAAGAATCTGTATATCGTATTGATCATTATCTCGGTAAAGAAATGAATCAAAATATTTTAGCTGTTAGATTTGGTAATAATATTTTCCGTGCTCTATGGAATAATAGATACATTGATAATATTCAAATCACTTTGAGTGAATCTCTAGGTGTTGAAGATAGAGCAGGGTATTATGAAACAGCAGGTGCATTGAGAGATATGGTTCAAAATCATATTTTACAAATTGTTTCATTATTAACAATGAATGCACCAGTAACTTTTACTGATGTTGATATTCGCCGTGAAAAAATTAGTGCATTAAAAGCTTTACAATTGTATACTCTAGAAGAAGTTAAAAAATATTTTGTTCGTGGACAATATGCTCATACAGAAGATTTAAATGGTTATCGTGAAGAAGATCAAGTAGATCCAAATTCGACTACTGAAACTTTTGTTGCTGGAAAACTTCATGTTAATAGTATGAATTTTGCTGGGGTTCCAATTTATATTAGAACAGGTAAGAGATTAGCTGCAAAATCTACTCGTGTTGACGTAGTATTTAAGAATATGCCTAATAACATTTTTAATGCTAATAAGAAATTGTTACCTAATGTTTTGTCATTTGATATTGATGCAAATCCAGGTATGAGTTTAACTCTTAATACTAAGAAAGTTAGTCAATCAGGATATAAATTGGAAAATAGAGCATTGAGCTACCGTCATGATATCTCAACACAAGCAATTACACCAGAGGCTTATGAGAAACTAATTTTAGATGCGGTAAAAGGCGATGCTACTAATTTTGTTCATTGGGAAGAAGTTTACTATTCTTGGAGATTTATTGATTCCGTTAGAACAGCATGGGATAATGAAGATGTAGCCCCTGATGAATTGACAAATTATAATTGTAATACTATGGGGCCAAAAATTTCTGATGAACTACTAGCTAAGGATGGAAATTACTGGTTCTTTGATCCAACTAAATAATAATTTAGCTAAACAAAAAATCACAGTTCTGAAAGATTCAGAGCTGTGATTTTTATTTGTATTAATAATTATTTATTCAAACGATCTTGAAGTTCTTTTGTTAATTCTTCGTAACCTGGACGACCAAGTAAAGCAAACATGTTCTTCTTGTATGCTTCTACACCAGGTTGGTTGAATGGATTAATACCATTTAAGTATCCAGAAATAGCAACTGCAATTTCGAAGAAGTAGATCATGTAACCTAATGTGTATTCTGTTTGATCTGGAATGTTAACAATCATGTTAGGAACATTACCGTCTGTATGAGCAAGAACAACACCTTGGAATGCTTTTGAGTTTACATAGTTCATGGATTTACCTTCTAAGTAACCTAAGCCATCAAGATTTTCTTCTTCTTTAGGAATATCTGTATCATTTGTTGGATTTCCTACAGTGATAACTGTTTCCATTAAATTACGCATACCTTCTTGGATGTATTGACCAAGTGAGTGCAAGTCTGTTGAGAAGTTTGCTGAAGAAGGATAGATACCTTTACCATCTTTACCTTCAGATTCACCCATCAATTGTTTCCACCATTCAGCAAAGTATTGTAATGTTGGTTCGTAATTTTCAAGAATTTCAGTTGTATAACCTTTACGATATAAAATATTACGTAAAGCAGCATATTGGTATGCTTCGTTCTTTGTTAAATCAGCATCAGAATATTCTTTACGAGCATCAGCAGCACCTTGCATTAATTTATCAATATCAGCACCTGAGACTGCGATAGGTAATAAACCAACTGGTGTAAGTACTGAGAAACGACCACCAACATCATCAGGAATTACAAATGTTTCGTAACCTTCTGCGTCAGCTTCAGTCTTTAGAGCACCACGAGCACGATCAGTTGTAGCATAGATACGTTCACGAGCACCTTCAACACCGTACTTAGCAATTAATTTTTCCTTAAATACTCGGAATGCGATTGATGGTTCTGTAGTTGTACCAGACTTAGAAATTACGTTAACAGAGAAATCACGATCTCCGATTAATTCGATTAAGTCATGTACATAAGAACCAGAAATAGAGTTACCAGCGAAGAAAATTTGTGGAGCATTTCTCTTTTCAGCTGGTAATAAGTTGAAGAATTGGTGATGTAAGAAATCTATTGCTGCACGAGCACCTAAGTAAGAACCACCGATACCAATAACAACTAAAACTTCAGAATCAGATTGAATTTTTTTAGCTGCTTTTTTAATTCTGTCAAATTCGTCCTTGTCGTAATCAACTGGTAAATTTAAGAAACCGCGGAAGTCATTACCTGCACCAGTACCTTCGCGTAATTCTTTATCAACAGCAGTTACTAAAGCTTGCATTTCGCCAAGTTCATTGTCATTAACAAACTTAGTTAAGTTAGAGCTATCAAATGAAATATGAGCCATTATATATTCTCTCCTTATTAATAATAATTGTACGCTTACATTATACCGTAAAATAGTAAATTTGAACATATAAAATGAAGATAAATTATTAATTTTCCTTACAATCCCTTAAATATCAGTATAAGATAATAAGCATTTCTTAATTTATCTTTATCTTAATTGACGTATAAATTAGATAAGGGGTAAAATTATAAGTTAGTTAAGATTGAGAAAGGACGTAACTATCTTGAATTTACTCCGAATAAAAAAGTTCCTTAACACACGCTGGGGATTTTTCTCCTTGCTAGTCTTTTTATTTTGGTTAAAGACTATTTTAGTTTATTTTATAGACTTTCATTTAGGAGTTAAGGGCATCTATCAATATTTTGTACTTTTAGTTAACCCTTTAGCTACGACACTGCTCTTATTGGGGATAGCTTTGTATATTAAAAGGACGATTCCATCATATATATTTATGGGATTGATTTATATTGCGAATACAGCTTTACTGATGTTTAATGTCATCTATTATCGTGAATTCACAGATTTTATGACGATTAATACGATATTTGGATACTCTACGGTGTCACAAGGATTGAGTGGAAGCTCGTTTGCATTATTGAAACCACAAGATATTATTATTGTTGCAGATATAATAATAGTTGCTTTAGGCTTTATCACCGGTTTTCTTCATTTAGACAAACGCCCAATTCCACGAGTGCAAGCATTAGCTTTAACTTCGTTTTCGTTGTTTTGTTTAGTATTGAATATTACTTTAGGTGAAATTAGCCGTCCACAATTATTGTCAAGAACTTTTGATAGAAATTATCTAGTAAAGTATCTGGGAATAGATACCTATATGGTTTATGATGGATTGAAGACGGCAAGGAACAGTCAAGTTCGTAATAAAGCTGGAAGTTCAGACTTAAATAACATTATTAATTTTACGCGTAATCATTATGCTGAACCAAATTCTAAAATGTATGGAATAGCAAAGGGGCGCAATGTAATCGTTATTCATTTAGAAAGTTTTCAACAATTTTTGATTAACTACAAGCTAAATGATAAGGAAGTTACCCCATTTTTAAATAGTTTATATAATAGTAAAGAGACATATAGTTTTGCTAACTTTTTTAATCAGGTAGGACAGGGGAAAACTTCTGATGCTGAAAATATGTTGGAAACCAGTACGTATGGATTATCTCAAGGTTCTCTATTTTCAATACTTGGAACTGATAATACATTTGAGGGAGCTCCGGCTATATTAGGTCAGTCTCAAGGTTATACCTCGGCTGTTTTTCATGGGAATTCTGGATCATTTTGGAATAGAAATAATGTATATAAGAATTTAGGATATAATTATTTCTTTGATTCTAGTTACTATAATACTGATGCAAATAATTTAACTGAATATGGATTAAAAGATAAATTATTATTCCATGATTCTGTTAAGTATTTAGAAAGACTCCAACAACCTTTCTATACTAAATTTGTAACTGTATCTAATCATTTTCCATTTGCCTTAGATGATCAAAATACATCTTTTGATAAGGCTAATACATCAGATGCTTCGATAAATAATTATTTTGTGACAGCTCATTATTTGGATCAAGCTGTGCAAGAATTTTTTGAATATTTGAAGAAGTCAGGATTATATGACAATTCGATTATCGTTTTATATGGTGATCATTACGGAATATCTGATACTAGAAATTTAAAATTGGCTTCATTATTAGGTAAATCTTCATCCACATGGAGTGATTTTGATAATACTCAAATGCAAAGAGTGCCATTTATGATACATATACCAGGTACTAAAGATGGTGGTGTTCAAACTCAATATGGTGGAGAAATAGATGTATTGCCAACGTTACTGCATCTATTGGGAATAGATTCTTGTGATTACATTCAATTTGGAACAGATTTATTTTCATCAAAACACGATCAAGTAGTTGCTTTTAGAAATGAAGATTTTATAACACCAAAATATACAGTGATTGGTAATACTATTTACCAAAATAGTACGGGAAAAATATTAACCCATCCTAGTCAAAAAGTTAAGGATGAGATAAAGAAGGATAGGGAAAAGGTTAATACCGAACTATCCTTATCAGATACATTGAATAACAAGAATCTCTTAAGATTTTATATACCAACGGGATTTACTCCTGTTGATCCTAAGAAATATAACTACACTAATCAATATGGTCAGATTTTAAAGATTCAAGAGGATTTAGGAAAGAAGTCTACATCGCTATGGTCTAAAAATGGAAATAAAACAACTATTGATGATTATAGTTCAGACGCACCTGAATTAACAACAACAGATCAAAATGAAGCTAATGTATCAAGTGTAAAGAACACATTAAAATCAAACAAAAAAGAATCAATAGATACATCATCTTCATCGGCAGAAAGTGATTCTGATTAATGAAAATGATGAAAAAACCAGTAAAGAAGTAAGTTACTATCCTTTACTGGTTTTTTTGATAATAAAAAAGCTAACCTTTCTATAATAAGAAAAGTTAGCTATAGTTCAGACATTAAAGTCCAAAAATAATATTATAAATTAAAACGCCTGAAACAGCAGCGCAAATAGGTGCTAATACTGGAACCCATGCATAATCCCATTGAGAAGAACCTTTATGTTTTAATGGAAGTAATGCATGAACGATACGAGGGCCCAAGTCACGAGCAGGGTTTAAAGCAGGTCCAGTAGGTCCACCGAATGAAGTAACTAAAACCATAACTAGTAAACCGATACCTATGTATCCAGCACCTTGGTTACCATGTTCAAAGAATGAAGTATGAGTAATTGCTAGAGCACCAAAAACTAAAGTAAATGTTCCAAAGAATTCGTTAACGAAACCATTGAAACGACTATTTGTTGCAGAAATAGTTGAGAATGTTCCCAAAATACTTTCAGGGTCTTCAGTAATATCGTAGTGAGGGTAGAAACAAGCAACTACGACCAATTGACCAGCGATGGCACCTAAGAATTGTGCTAATATGTATAAAAATGCTTCATTCCATGGAAATGCTCCATTGATAGCTAAACCTAAAGTCATAGCAGGGTTAAATTGTCCCCCAGAAACACTACCAAACATCAAAGCTGGAACCAAAACAGCAAAACCATAACCGATAGAGATTGTAATCCAACCACTATGGTAGCCTTTAGTTCCTTTTAATTCAACGTCAGCTACAGATCCGTTACCTAACATAAGCATAATTGCAGTTCCAAAAAATTCTGCAGCTAATCGTGTAAATAATGGAAAATCCATATTATCCTCCTAAAGATATATGTTATATGTATGTAAGTAATATTAATACTCATATTATAATAATGAGTGATTAAAGCTATGTCAATAAGCAACTTGAAAATTAGAGTAATAATTTTCAAAAATCAAAAAAGTTTGTGAAAATAGTGTTTTTAGTTGCAATATATTCAAACAATACACTAGAATATTATTAGTGATTAAAGGAGGAAATTACATATGATGTCACAACCAATTGAACAAATGTTGATGAGAAACAGTGAGGATTTTTTAATTCCAGCTGATATTGTAGCAAATGTTCAAGAAGAAAATCATTTAGATCATGCTTTTATGGTATTGACTAAGGTGAGATATGCTAAAATTCCTGTTTTAGATCATAATCAAAAATTTAAAGGATTACTTTCATTGTCTATGATAACTGAAGAAATGTTAGGATTAAAAGGAATCGATGCAAGATGCCTTTCGAAAAAACAAGTTAAAGATGTTATGCAGACAGAGGTAGAAACAATAAAACCGACAGCTGATTGTGAGGAGATATTGCATCGCTTAGTTAATCAACCTTTTTTAGTTGTTGTAGATGATGATAATCGTTTTTTGGGTATTGTTACCAGAAGAGAATTATTAAAAAGTATGAATTATTTATCACATGAATTTGATAATTTTTATGTAACTGAACCTAAATAATTAGGCCTAATAAGGAGGAAAAATAATGGCAAAACTTGACGCTCATGATATTATTAGAACAATAGCTGAATCAAAAAAGAAGACGCCAGTTAAGGTTTATGTAAAAGGAGATTTAAATTCTTTAGACGTACCTTCAAATGTTGAAACATATTTTACTAATAATGTTGGTGTTATGTTTGGTGATTGGGCAGATGTAGAACCTATCTTGAAGGATTCCTCTGTTGAAAGTTATCATCTAGAAAATGATGGTCGAAATACTGGGGTAGCGATGGTAGATAAGAAGAAATTCAATGCAAGAATTGAACCAGGCGCAATTATCCGTGACCAAGTTGAAATTGGTGATAATGCTGTTGTTATGATGGGAGCTGTAATCAATATTGGCGCTGAAATAGGTGAAGGCTCAATGATAGACATGGGAGCTGTATTAGGTGGTCGTGCGATTGTCGGCAAGAACTGTCATATCGGTGCTGGAACAGTGTTAGCAGGTGTGGTAGAACCACCTTCTGCACAACCAGTTGTAATTGAAGATGATGTTTTAATCGGAGCTAATGCAGTAGTCCTTGAAGGTGTACGTGTTGGTAAAGGTGCAGTGGTAGGTGCTGGCGCTGTTGTTACTAAAGATGTAGAACCTTACACTGTAGTTATGGGAATGCCTGCTAAGAAAGTTAAAGATGTTTCCCAAGTGGATGATTCTAAAACTGAAATTGTTGATGACTTACGTAAATTATAATTAATAAAGAGCATGTGAAATATAAGTTGTTTCACATGTTTTTTGTTTATAGGACTATTTAATCTGGTTATATTAGAGTATAATGAGTATGATTAAAATAGATAAAGGGTGTAATTATGACTTTACAAGAAAATGAATTAATAAAAATCCGAAGAGATCTTCATCAAATACCAGAAATCGGTTTGGAGGAATATGAAACTTCTGATTATTTGTTAAAAATAATTAACGGCTTACCACAAGAGAATTTAGAGATAAAAAGATGGAAGACAGCTATCTTGGTTCATCTTAATGGTGAAAATAAGAATTATACCATAGGTTATAGAACTGATATTGATGGATTACCAGTTGAGGAAAAAACAGGTTTGCCATTTTCATCAAAGCATGAGGGGAGAATGCATGCATGTGGACACGATATTCATATGACGGTTGCTTTAGGTGTATTAAGTTATTTTGCTAGTCATCGTCCTAAATATAATATGACATTTATTTTCCAACCTGCGGAAGAAAATGCAAGCGGTGGAATGAAACTTTATCAAAGTGGTGAATTAGACGAATGGATGCCAGATGAAATCTATGCATTACATGATAATCCACAACTTCCTGCTGGTACAATTGGTTGTCGTAAAGGTACTTTGTTTGCAGGTACATGTGAAATACATGTGAAATTTATTGGTAAAAGTGGGCATGCTGCATATCCACATCAAGCTAATGATATGGTAGTTGCAGGAGCTCAATTCGTTAACCAAATTCAAACTATTGTAAGTAGAAATGTCGATCCGATTCAATCAGGTGTAGTTACTTTAGGTCATTTTTCTGCAGGAACAACAGGAAATGTAATTTCTGGTGTTTGTCAAATAGATGGGACAATCAGAGCTTTAACTCAAGAAAATAATTTGCTTATTCAAAAGCGTGTACGTACAATTGCTGAAGGAATAGCACATAGTTTCGATTGTGAATTGGAAATCGATTTACATCAAGGTGGATATTATCCTGTTGAAAATGATGATAACACAACAGAAGCTTTCATTAATTATATGAAAAATGAAGATGATGTAGATTTTGTTGAAACATTACCTGCGATGACGGGAGAAGACTTTGGCTATTTAATTTCAAAAATTCCAGGAACAATGTTTTGGTTAGGAGTAGATAGTCCTTATTCTCTACATTCTGAATATTTAGCACCTAAAGAAGAATCGATTATGTTAGGTGTAAATGCAATTACAGGTTATCTTAAAAATAGACAAGAAAGCTTAAATAAATAGATGTATTTTGAATGTGTCTTTCATTCATAAAAATATACCCCGTAGTTACTTAGATTTTTATCTAATAATTACGGGGTATTTGCTATATATAATTGATTACTTAGCTGATAGATTAATAGGAGAAATGGGCATCTCTAAACCAGCTTGTTTTAAAGCCTCTAAATATTTTGCGAGAAATGCCCTTTGAACAGGAGCTTGGGCACCATTTTTAGTAAAAATAATTACTCTGTAAACAAGGCCATTTGGAGTCTCAACTACACCTAGAATTTGTGGTTTTTTGGTAATATCATCAAATTTGGGAGTTAAAGATTTGTTTACATTTTGTATAGCAGTCTTAATTTTATCAAAATCTTGATTAGGCTTTACATGGATATCAATTTGGGCTCGCATATCATTACGCGAAAGATTGCTAACAATTGTGATGCTTCGATTAGGTATGTAATGGAGAGTACCATCATAGTCAAGAATTTGTGTCGTTCTTAAACCAAAAGCTGCTACCTTTCCAGAAATAGTCCCGATCTTAACGTCATCACCAACTGTAAATTGTTGTTCTAAAAGAATAAAAAATCCAGTAACCACGTCAGTAACAAATCCTTGAGCACCTAAACCTATTGCAACACCCATGATTCCGGCACCAGCAATTAAAGAACCTATTGGAATTCCTAGCAAAGATAATACCGCATAAAAATAGAAGAACAAAATAAAATAATGGAAGATATTTTGTGATAATGTGTAAGCTGTATTAATTCTTCCAGAAGACAATGATTCAACTAAACGATTTTTTTTAAAAGCTCGTTTGATAATTTTCTTACCAATATAATGAAAAATATAAAATAGCAACGAAACTAACAATAACAAAATAGTTGTTGTTATAACTTTAGAAAGTAATTCATCCCAATTGAAGTTATCGATATACTTTTTGAAAATGTTAGTATCAGTGCTAACTTTTTTAGTAATGATATTAGATTCCAACCAAAAATTAAGCAAAATTCCCATCCTTTCTGAAAATGACTAAATTAAGCATATCAAAAAAAGCAAGAAATTTAAATTGTAAAAATAATATTACAAAATTTTTTGTAAAATAATTAATTAATAATGAGAATTAAGAGCAAGATATACAAATGGAGTAAATAATTAGGTACTATATATAGAAAATATTTAATTTAAGGAGGAATTATGAGAAGTATAATAAAAAAAGAATTTACTTTAAGTAATGAAGAACAGGAGATTTTAGTAAGAGCTTGTCGTATAAAAAAATTCAAGTATGCAGAAACCATTTACAATGAAGTTGATGATCGTACACACTATTACTATTTATTAAATGGAAATATTGAAATTACAAAGTTATACGGTGATAGAGAGGTTCCTTTTTATAAAGGTAGGGGAAGATTTTTCCCTAATTTTAGTCAAAATGAAGATTTATGTTGTGAAAGAGTAACAGTTGCTTCTAAAATAGCGACTGTATTGGTTATTAAACATGATGTTATGGAGAAATTAGTTAGAGCAGGTAAAGAATTTTGTAATTTAGTTTGGGATGATATTATTGAGGAACTGGATTTTTTAAAGAGTTTATCTCAAGAAATTGGTAATCGCAATAAACTAGAAGCATTAGATAGGACATGTAGACTATATGCGATATTTATAGATGAGAAAGATAAGCATGGACATTATGAATTACCCCGATCATTAAATCAAGAGAAATTATCTAAAATATTAGGTACTACACGTGTAACAGTTAACAAAAAAATAAAAGAATTAAGACAAAAAAGAGTTCTTCTCCAGAAGGAGAGAAATATGAGAATAGCCAACAAAGCAATCGAAGAATTTAAAAATTTCCTATGAAGATAGGCTTAGATGAGTAAATAGATACATAATTGTGATAGAATATACTGAGTAATTTTATTGACAAGGAAGTTAATGAATGAAGATAAAAGATTTTTTTGAAAAGATAAAAGATGACTTTTTAGCCAATTCTAGAATTTTTGGTTCTTGGTTTAAGAAAAAATGGACAAGATATCAAGGGTGGCGATGGTTAACAATAGTCTTTTTAAGTATATTTTTCTTAATTAGTAGCTATGGGGTTTTTTTAGCCAAAAAGACAAATGTTAGAGGGTTAAAATCAGCATTACAAACCTCTACTGAGATTTATGATTATAAAGGACAAAAAGCAGGAGCATTATATTCACAAAAAGGGACATGGGTACCTCTTGATAAGATATCTGATAATGTTCAAAATGCTGTCTTATCTACGGAAGATCGTAATTTCTATCATGAGTATGGTTTTTCTATTACTGGTATTGGAAGAGCTACTCTTTTATATGCTAAAAACAAGATTTTACACAGAGATTATATAAGTGGCGGTGGTAGTACACTAACGCAACAACTTGTAAAAAATGCATTTCTTTCTCAAGAACAGACATTTTCAAGAAAAATTAAAGAAATATTTATTGCTATGCAAGTAGAAAATGATTACTCAAAGAAAGATATTTTAGCAATGTATCTAAATAACGCTTATTTTGGAAATGGTGTTTGGGGAGTAGAGGATGCAGCTGAGAAATATTTTGGTGTACATGCTAGTGAATTAAGTGTGCCACAAGCAGCTACCTTAGCAGGTATGTTAAAGAGTCCAACAGCTTATAATCCAATAAATCATCCCCAGGCTTCAAGAGATAGAAGAAATGTAGTTTTGGGATTGATGGAGGATAATAAAAAGTTAAGCGCAGAACAAGTTAGTCAGTATCAAGCAACCCCAATGACAACAAATGATAACTATCAATATACATCTAGTTATAGATATCCATATTATTTTGATGCAGTTATTAACGAAGCGATGAATAGATATGGGTTAAGCGAAACAGATATTATGAATAGAGGATATAAAATATATACATCCTTGAATCAAAATTATCAAAATGAAATGCAAGATGATTTTGCTGACAGTAGTTTATTCCCATATAATGCAGAAGATGGAACTAAAGCACAAGGGGCATCTATTGCTATTAATCCTCAAAATGGGGGTGTAGCTGCAGTTGTAGGTGGAAGAGAAGGAACTCATGTATTTAGAGGGTATAATCGTGGTACACAATTAGTAAGATCGCCAGGATCAACGATAAAACCTTTAGCTGTATATACTCCAGCTCTTCAGTCAGGATATCATTATGATACTGATGTAAAAGATGAATTAAAGGCATATGGTAAAGATAAGTATGAGCCTCATAACTGGAATGACGTGTACTCTGGAGAAATTCCTATGTACCAGGCCCTAGCTGAAAGTAAAAATACTTCTGCTGTATGGCTATTAAATAAAATTGGAGTTTCTAAAGGTTATAAGTCTGTCGAAAAATTTGGAATAAAGTTAACTTCAGATGACGAAAATCTAAGTTTAGCATTAGGTGGCTTGAAGAAGGGAGTTTCGCCTTATCAAATGGCCAATGCTTATACAGCCTTTGCAAATGGAGGAAAATTATATACTGCTCATTTTATTACAAAGATAGTCGATGCACAGGGCAAAGTGATTGTGGATAATACAGAGAATGATTCTAAAAAAATAATGACTAAAAAAATTGCCAATGAGATGACTAGTATGATGATGGATGTATATAGAACAGGTGGGACAGGTCAATCTGCTAGTCCAAGTGGATATACGATTGCTGGGAAAACTGGTTCTACCGAAAGTTTAACAGCATCTAATAGTTCAAATGAAAACGATCATTGGTATATAGGATATACACCTGATGTAGTAGTAGCAACTTGGGTAGGTTTCGATTCTACTAAGTATTCGTTAAGTGAAGAAGGTATTAGAGGTGGAGCAAGTCTATTTAAGAATGAAATGGAAGGTATTTTGCCTCATACTGCTGGAAATACGTTTACTGTTAAACCAGCTTCAACTATGGTAGCCCAAGAAAGTGGAGCTTCTTCGAGTTCATCAAATGTATGGGATACATTTAGAAAAGCAGGTGAAACATTAGATGATTCATTCTCTAAATCAGCATCTGATTGGGGAAGTAAGGCTTCATCTTTGTTTGATCAAGGAAAACAAAAATTACAAGAATGGTTTGGACAATAAGAATATATGTTAAAATAAGAATATAAAGGTTTTGGAGGAATTATTATGATAAATGTTTATGATACAGCTAATCAATTAGAAAAAGATTTACGTGAATCACAAGAATACAAAGATTTACAAGCAGTTGTTGCTAAAGTTAAAGCAGATGATGCTACTTTTGCAGTTTATAAGAAATTAAGAGAAGCACAAAAAACTTTACAAGAACAACAAATGCAAGGAACACTTGATGAAAAAGTGATGAAATCATTACAAGAAATTAGTCAAGAAGCTTCTCAATATCCACTAATGATGGAATTGATGGAAAAAGAACGTGCCATCAGTGTTTTAATTGATGATTTGAATAAAATAATTTTTAAACCTTTAAGTGAAGTATATGATATAGAAGGTTAAGATTTAACTCCCATGGAAGCACAGAGTTGCTTAACTGGGAGTTTTTATTTTAAAATAAGTTTTAGAGAAACATTAAGTGTGAGGAAAAGTAGGAATGGAAGAAAAAAAGTTATTAGATTTTTCAATAAATGAAAATATGGATATTTTTGTTTTGATTAAAAGTGCTGAAGTAAGAGTGGCGAAAAACGGGAAAAAGTTTATTGCCTTTAATTTTGCTGATAAATCAGGTGAAATAAGTGCTAAATTCTGGAATGCAACTGAAAAAGAAATCGAAGAATTTAAAGAAGGAAAAGTTGTCAGATTAAAAGGAAAAAGAGAGAATTATCAAGATAATCCGCAAATTAAGATATTTAATTTAAGAATTGCTACAGAAAATGAACCTAACAAACCTGAATATTATTTACAAACTGCACCAGAATCAATTAAAAAAATTGAAGAAGAAATTAATAATACATTTTTTGAAATTACTAATCCTAAATGGAATAGAATAGTGAGATATTTGCTAAATAAATATCATGATAGTTTCTTTTCATTTCCTGCGGCTAAGAAAAATCATCATGCTTTTTCTGGAGGATTAGCATTTCATACAGTATCTATGTTGAGGTTAGCTAAAGCGATTGCCAAGGAATATGATGTATTAAATGAGTCATTGTTATATGCAGGAGTTCTTCTTCATGACTTGGGGAAAGTAAAAGAGCTATCTGGACCGATAGCAACTAAATATACACTAGAAGGTAACATGATAGGGCACATTGTAATTGTTGACGAAGAAATTGTAAAAGCGTGTGAGATATTGCAGATAGATTATAATAGCGAAGAAGTAATTTTGCTAAGACATATGATATTATCACACCATGGCTTGTTAGAATATGGGTCACCGGTCAGACCACATATTATGGAAGCTGAGGTATTACATCAAATTGATCAACTTGATGCATCGATTCAAATGATGAAGAGTTCATTAAGTCATACGGAATCTGGTGAATTTTCTGAACGTATTTTTGGCCTTGATGGTCGTAATTTCTATAAACCTAAAGAATAAAGATATCAAGTAGATATTATTTTATTAGAAAATAAAAAGGCACATAGTCGAAATTGACTTGTGCCTTTTGTTCTATTTAGAACTAGAAGAACTACCTAAGTAGCTAGATAAAATATTTTGTAAATCTTTATCTTTAATAGATACATTACCCTTCTTTAGAACCTTAGATACAACTGTTTGTAGAGTTGTAGAATCACTCATCTTAGAATCAATGATTTGTGATTTTAATTCAGAAGTATGATCTGACATTTTACCTTTACCAGGATTCTTAATAGAATAAATTACATGGTAACCATATTCAGTTTTTACAGGTTCAGTTGTGAAAGAACCTTGTTTTAATCCAAAAGCAGCCTTCTTAAAAGTACTATCTAATGAAGTATCTGTGTTGTCAAAGGCAGCTAATTTACCACCATCGTTCTTAGTAGAAGAGTCAGTAGAATATTTCTTAGCTAATTTCTTGAAGTTAGCGTAACTTCCATCTTCTTTTAATTTATTAATGATGTCTTCAGCAGTACTTTTCTTGGATACTAAAATATGAGCTACTGTAACTTTAGGTTCATATTCTTTCCATTGAGCTTTTAATTGTTTATCAGTGATTTTTGTATTATCTTTTACAGCTTCTTTTAAAAGTAAGTTAGAACGAATTTCTTGTTTGAAACTAGATTTAGTCATGTCATTTTGTGCTAAAACAGAATCAAAAGAAGAACCATATTGTTTTTTGTAAGTATTATATTGTTCATTAACTTTTTTATCAGAAACTTTTGAACCATATTCTTTTTCAAGAACTTTATTTAAGATCATTTGTTGAAGAACTTGCTTACCAGAAGAAGTTTTCTTCATACTACTATAGTATTCACTTTCAGTAATCTTTCCGCCAGATGTTGTAGCTACTGTCTTTGAACAAGCAGCAAGACCGAAAGTTAAAACAATACCAGATATGGCAACTAACCATTTCTTTTTCATGATAAATATACACATCCATTCAATTAATTTAAATTAACGATAATAACTATACCATAGATATTAAAATGATAGTAAAAAAAACTAAATCTTACAAAAAAATAAAAGAAAAAGTCTAAAAATCAAAGACTATCTAAAGTTTTATTGACTTCTTGAGAAAAAGTGTCAATTTCAGTTAATAAATTTTCAATAGTATCTGAGGATTCACTAACCTGATCTAATAGTTGCATTACATTAAACAAGACTTTCTTTGAAGCAAAAGAAACTTGTGAAAGTTCTTTAGATAAGTTTTCATAGTAATCTTTATAGATAAGAAATTCATTTTTAAGAGCTTTTCTATTGTAATAAGCTAATCCAACAGCACCCAGAGCAATTGGAATAATAAGTTTTCTTTTTTTCATAGATTATTTCTCAACCTTAGAAGCAATTTGATTAGCAATTTCTTGAAGTTTTTTACTATCATATTTTGAAGAATTATCATCAAATCTAAGGCCAAATCCTTCTTTTTTACTATAACGAGGAATCAAGTGTATATGAGAATGGAACACAGATTGATAAGCAACTTCACCGTTATTATTAAGGATGTTAAGGCCTAAAATATTAGGATTAGAATTTTTAATAGCTCTGGCAAGCATTGGAATACGACTAAAAACTTTAGCAGCTAAATCTGTATCGTATTCATAAATATTAGCTACATGTTTTTTTGGAACTACCAAAGTATGTCCAGGAGTAACTTGTGAAATGTCTAGGAAAGCTAATACTTCATCATCTTCATAGACTTTTGTGCTAGGAATTTCACCAGCAATGATTTTACAAAAAATGCAATCTTCCATAAATTTCTACCTTCTTTCAAGTTAATCTATCTACAATTATACACCTATTAGGCGACTACTAGACATAATTTTTAACTGCTGCTAAGATGATATTAAATTAAGAAATAGAAGGAATGTAGAATGACTTTAAAGGTTAAGAATTTAGTAGGTGGTTATTCCCAAATACCAGTGTTAAAAGGGATTGATTTTAGTGTTGATAATGGCGAATTGGTGGGCTTGATTGGTCTGAATGGTGCTGGAAAGTCAACGACAATTAATCATATTATAGGGTTATTACATGCTATGAAAGGTTCAATTGAGATAGATGGAATAACTATTGATGAAGATGCACAAGCATATAAGAGTAAGATTGCTTATATTCCGGAAACGCCCATTTTATATGATGAATTAACGTTAAAGGAACATATAGAATTGACGATACTGGCATATAATTTGGATAAAGATGAAGCTTGGAAAAAGGCAAATAAGCTATTGGAAATATTTAGATTACAGAATAAATTGGACTGGTTTCCGGCCAACTTTTCAAAGGGTATGAAACAAAAGGTAATGATCGTGTGTGCCTTTATTACTAAGGCTAAGCTCTTTATTATTGATGAACCGTTTTTGGGATTAGATCCATTGGCTACAGATGATCTATTAAAGCTCATAGATGACGTTAAAAAGGAAGGATCAGCTGTGTTAATGTCTACGCACGTACTAGGAACGGCCCAAGAGTACTGCGATCGATTTGTAATGATCAATCATGGAGAATTGAAGGCAAGTGGGACATTGGAAGAATTACGAGCTCAATTTAATAAGCAAGATGCTTCCCTTTCCGAGATTTATTTGAGTTTGACTAAAGGGGAAAAGGCCAATGAATAATCTATGGAAGAAGCGATTAAACCTGTATCTAAAGAGAATGATCAAGTACTATCGCTATGTATTCAATGATCATTTTGTAATTGCGTTACTCTTTTTACTGGGTGGAATAAGCTACACATACTCTAATTTCATAAAGTCCTTAAATGTGGATCTATCGTACCCATGGGCTAAGCCTGTAGTAATCATTGTCTTGCTTGTGATGTTACAGTTTGGAAAGGTAGGGACATTAATTGATGAACCTGATAAAGTGTTCCTTCTGCCACAAGAAAAGGGTATGAGAGAGTATTTGATGAAAGCACAAAAGCGAGCTTGGGTGTCAAACAGCGTTATTCAAATCGTTGTCTGGATCGTTTTACTGCCTTTCATTTACTACGGTGTCCATTTAAACCTATTAGAAAGCATAATCCTGTTATTAAGTCAGGTAGCTTTAAAGGTTATTCAGGTAAACTTATTCTTTATCCGAGCCTTTGAAGCGAAGTATCAAGCAGGCAAATATAGTCTTATTCTTAATTATGTGGTACCTTTAATCGTTTATATGCTTGGCTTGTATGCATCCATATATCTCGCATTGGGGATTACCGTTGGACTAATTCTGTATTTGAAATCATTGCCTAAAAATAAAATCATTCAGTGGAATTATTTGATAGACGTAGAAAAACTAAGACTGATGAGAAAATACAGTTTCTTCAATCTATTTACAGATGTTCCCCAAGTAAAGAAGAAAGCTAAGCGTAGAAAGTACCTAGACTGGCTCATACCTAATCTTAAAAACGTATATGGCTACCTATTCATTAGGGCAATCATCCGAAATGGTGAATATAGTGGCCTGTATATACGCCTAACCGTTATCGAGTTCATTGTCCTACTCTTTATCCCTAAATTCTGGCTTAGCCTGGTAATAGGAATGTTGTTCATCTACTTAATCGGCTTCCAAATGTTACCACTATATAAGTACTTTGACGATAATGTATTCGTACACCTATACCCACTCGAGACCAACAGCAAAGGCAAAGAATTCAAAAGCATCCTATTAGCTTTATTGATAATCAATGCCTTCCTAGCAACCATAGCCGTATATATCGCTATCCAAAACCTACTACTCTCAGGAGCCTTCCTTGCCCTTGTATTAGTCGAAAGCATCCTGTTTGTTTATGGATATGCAAATTTAAGATTAGAAAAATCTTGACACCTAATAGATATATTTGTAGACTTAGTTTAGTTAGCACTAAATGCGAGGAGTAAGTCATTATGAATCTTAATTTAGAAAATGGATGGCAAATCCTCCCAATCGGTGGTGACACAGATACAGCATATATGGGAATAAAAAGTGATCAAAAAGTATTTTTAAAACGAAATACCTCTCCTTTTTTAGCAGCATTGTCTTTGGAAGAAATAGCACCTAGACTAATATGGACGAAGAGGATTTCAACAGGTGATACTTTGACTGCCCAAGAGTGGTTAAATGGTAGATCTTTATATAGGAGTGAAATGGGACAAAAATCGGTATCTGATTTATTATATAAAGTTCACCATACTCCTGTACTTAAAAAAATGTTAATTCAAGTTGGTGGAAAAGTAGTTACGCCAATTGATTTAGTGAGAAAGTACTTTGAAGGACTTCCTGATGATTTAAATCAGCATCCGTTATTGAATAAAGTAGCAAATTATCTAAAGGCCAATCAGCCCGATTTAAAATCTGATTTTTATGAAGTATGTCATGGGGATTTGAATCATAAGAACTGGTTGTTGTCAGATAAAGAAAAACTTTATTTAGTGGATTGGGAATCAGCTAGAATTGCTGATCCAGCTAGTGATCTTAGTATGTTAATGTGTCAATATGTCCCACGTAAAAATTGGGAGCAATGGTTACGTCAGTATGGTTTAGAAGTGAATAGAGATTTATGGTATCGAATTTACTGGTATTCATTGATAAATTTATTGCTCGATGTTAAATACTATCATCAACGTGGTCGTTTCACAGAAATGAACCAAGACATATTAAAAATATCGGAATTAATTAATGAACTTAATTTTTAAAATGTAGAATTGTTGAGATAGAGGAAGTTAGTACATTAACCCCTCTATCTTTTATTTTTTGTAGGAGGACTAGTATTGCGATTAAGAAATAAACCCTGGGCTAAGCCTTTGATTGAAGAAAATCCAGATTTTGTAGTAACAGAACCAACAAAATTAAAAGGAAAATGGCACACACGTTTTCAAAATAATAATCCAATTTTTGTCGAAATAGGAATGGGAAAAGGTCGTTTTATTGTTGAAATGGCCAAAAAGAATCCAGAAAAGAATTACATTGGATTAGAATTACAGACAGTTGCTGTAGGAATTGCCTTGAAGAAACAGTTAGAAGAGAAACTACCTAATCTTCAGTTAATATGTGCTAATGGTAGTGGCTTAGGAGAATATTTTGAAAAAGGTGAAATTGCAGGTATCTATTTGAATTTTTCTGATCCTTGGCCTAAGAAACGTCAAACTAAAAGAAGATTGACGTACAAAACTTTTCTTGAACAATATAAAGAGGTATTAGATTCAGATGGACATATTGAATTTAAAACTGATAACCAAGGATTGTTTGAATATTCTTTAGTTAGCATGAATAATTTTGGAATGAAATTTGACGGAGTTTGGTTGGACTTACATTCATCTCCTGAGGCTGAAGATAATGTAATGACAGAATATGAGGAAAAATTTAGTAAAAAAGGGCAACCAATTTTTAAATTAGAAGCCCATTTCTAAGTTGATAATATGTGAGTCAATAATTTTTCCGGTTTTTGCATCTGCAGTAAAGGTATAATTAATGGTTTTTCCTGAAGGATCAATACATTTTACACCACCAGCATAAGTTAATGGTTGATTAAATTGATAATTTTGACGAGGGTATACGTGGATCCAGGAATCTTTGACTATATACTGTTTGGAAAATTCGTCTCTTATCTTTGATAAAACAGTCTCGCTATTTTTGATATACTTCCTTTTTAAATAGAAGATGAGCAAAAATAAAGGACAAAGGACAATAAGCAGAGCAAAAAGCAATTGTAAGTTCAGTTTTTTCACAGTCATCAATCCTTTCAAACTAACTATAGTAATATCAAATATTTGATGAATAAGCAATATATTTTACTTATTATTTTTTTAAGTTATAATTAAGGCATAATTAATTACAAAAAGTAAGGAAGTGTCTGTAATGGAACAATTGGCAAAAATGAATAAACAAGAACTAGAAGAAAAATTAGCAAAGGGAAAATACGTACTATTTTTCACAGCTGGTTGGTGTCCTGATTGTCGTTTTATAAAACCAGCTATGCCTGAAATTGAAGAAGAATTTTCAGATTTTAACTTTATTCAAGTTGATAGAGACGAAAATATTGATTTATGTCAAGAATTAGATGTATATGGAATTCCAAGCTTCATTGTTTATGAAGATGGAAAAGAAGTAGATCGTTTTGTAAATAAAGATAGAAAGACTAAGAAAGAAGTAGAAAATTTCTTAAAAGCGATCTAAAATTTTAATAAAGGAGAAAAGAATCAGATGTTTATTGCTAGTTATAATCCTAAAAGTATAGGTGATGTATTGGTTGTTGTTCTAAGACCTGATACAATCCAACAAAAATCAGAAAAAAAGGGAAATGTTGTAAGAATTTTTGACGCTGAAAGTAATACAACATTAGGATATAACTTTTTTGGTATTTCAACTGTGTTGGCGGACCTACAAGGACATGGAGAGGAACAATTAAATCAAGAACAAGTGGATAAGTTGAATAAATTACTTGAAGAAAATGATTTTGATCCAGAATTAATTTTAGATGCTAATCCAAAATTTGTTGTAGGGTACGTAGAAAGTATGAAAGAACATCCTGATTCTGATCACTTACACATTACCAAAGTAAAAGTTGATAATGATCAAGAATTGCAAATTGTATGTGGTGCTCCAAATATAGACGAAGGGCAAAAGGTTGTAGTGGCTAAAGTAGGAGCAATGATGCCAAATGGCGCTATGATTTTTCCTGGAAAATTACGTGGTGTAGAAAGTATGGGAATGATTTGTTCTGCTAGAGAATTAGAGTTACCTAATGCACCACAAAAGAGAGGAATTTTGGTTTTACCTGAAACCGATGCTTTTGAAGTAGGAAAAGAGTTTAATTTTGTAAAAGGTGCAGAATTATTTACAAATAAAGCGTAATAATATGATAGAATGGGCTAGTATTCAAATTTATTTTGAAATATTAGCCTATTTTTTATAGGAAAATAAAGAATTTAGATAGGATGAGATAGAATGGAACATTATGATGGACCAGCTTTTTTTCGTAGACAAGGTCGATCAAGTAATATAGATGAAAACAGTACAAAAAAAAGTTCAAATGTTTCTTCTACATCTTCTTTTAAGAAAGCTAGTCATAAATTTGAAGGAAGAAATATTAGACGTCAAAGAGCTTTTGTGCGGCCAAGCACAACTTTGGACAGTTATAGAACACGTTCATTTCGCCCTACATATGTACCACCTTCATCTATTAAGTTTACTAACAAGAATGACAAAGAAAAATATAGTAAGTTAGTAGCAAAATTGAGATTAAAATTTAATAATTTATGGTTATTCACGGATGATTTTCAAGAGTCTAAAGATATTGTAGATGATAATATCTTTGAAGAAAATAATCTCCAACAAATTGAAGATGAAAATGAATTATCTGAAGATGAATTAGAAGCACCAGCAGATAGTAAGTCAATTGAAGAAATAAATGATGACAACGCTGATGGCAATATTAAAGTTAATAAAGAACAAGAAATTAGCGAGCCTACTGATGATGAAGAAGATAAAGGAAATGAGAAGACAGAAGATATAGATAAGAACGAGATAGAAAATTCAGAAGATTCTATAGAACAAAATGATACTGATACTATTTCTTCAGAAGAAAGTGATGATAATAGTATGGATACAGTAATTCCTTACGAAACAGCTAGAAATTATCATCATGAAGAAATTGAAGAAACTGTAGAACTTAAGCAGCAAGATAATGCTCCTAAGAAGAAAGCATTAGATCGTTCTTTAGATGAAATTATGCAACAAGAAAAGAATGATATGCAGAGTCACTTATCCTTATTTAATCAGTCGCAAAAAGGTGACAATAAGGAAGATTTAATGTATAAATTCCCAGAAATGTCATTACTACCAGATCCTGTAATTAATGATGAAGATGAGATGGATGAATGGGTGTTACAAGAAGTAGATATTCTAAATGAGACCTTAGAGGCTTTTCATGTTAAAGCTGAAGTTACTAATTGGACTATTGGTCCAACAGTTACTCAATTTGAAGTAACGTTAAATAGGGGAGTTAAAGTTAATAAAATTACAAATTTGACAGATGACTTAAAATTAGCTTTAGCAGCTAAAGATATTAGAATAGAAGCACCAATTCCTGGAAAACGAAGTGTGGGAATTGAGATACCAAATAAAAAGTCACGTCCAGTTATGTTATCAGAAGTCTTAAATTCTAAAGTCTTCAAAGAAGCAACCTCACCTTTAACTGTAGCATTAGGTGTAGACTTATTTGGACAACCCCAAGTTACAAATATAGCTAAAATGCCACACGGCTTGATTGCGGGGGCAACAGGTTCGGGGAAATCAGTATTTATCAATAGTATGTTAGTATCTTTATTATATAAAGCAACACCGGCAGAGCTAAAACTGCTACTGATTGATCCTAAAGCTGTTGAAATGGCTCCATATCATGATATTCCACACTTATTAGCTCCTGTTGTATCTGATCCTCAAGCAGCTACGGCATCATTGAAATGGGCGGTTAATGAAATGGAAGAACGATTTGAACGTTTGGCAGCCGCAGGAGCTAAAAATATAGAATCGTACAATGAAAAAGCTGAGAAAAATGGAGATTATAGATTAAAAATGCCATATATTGTCATCGTTATAGATGAGTTGGCAGATTTAATGATGGTCGCTTCTTCTGAAGTTCAAGATTATATTATAAGAATTACACAAAAAGCGCGTGCAGCAGGGATACATATGATAATTGCAACGCAACGTCCAAGTGTAGATGTTATAACTGGTGTTATTAAAAGTAATATACCTACTAGAATTGCTTTTATGGTATCTAGTCAAGTTGATTCAAGGACGATTTTAGATTCGTCTGGAGCAGAAAGATTACTTGGTAGAGGAGACATGTTGTATTTAGGAAATGGCGAAAGTCAAGCAAGGCGTATTCAAGGAACGTACGTTGAGGATGAAATAGAAAAGATTACAGACTTTATCCGAGAACAAGGAACTCCGACATATGCTTTTAATCCAGATAAGTTAAAAGTTATAGAGACACAGACTGAAAATGAAGATGATTTAATGCCTGAAATTTTAGAATATATCGTTAATGAAGATGGAATTTCTATATCTAAGCTTCAAAGAGTATTTTCAATAGGCTATAATAGAGCTGCAAAAATTATTGATGATTTGGAAAGTAAACAATACATTTCGTCTGCAAAGGGGTCTAAGCCTAGGGATGTATATTTAACTCCTGAAAAACTTAGAAAAATGAAGGAAACAAATTAAGTCTAAATAATAAAAATAATTATATTTATGGTATCATTGAAATGATTGGAAGTTAGAAAAGAGGAAACGTAGATTATGAATAGTGAACAAACATATTTTTTTGTAGGAATTAAAGGAACTGGAATGAGCTCTTTAGCTTTAATTTTACATGATAAAGGATATAAGGTTCTAGGATCTGACATTGATAAGTATACTTTCACACAAAGAGGCTTAGAGAATGCTGGAATAAAAATTTTACCATTTGATGAAGATAATATTAAGGAAGATATGATCGTAGTTGCTGGTAATGCATTTGGTGATGATCAAGTAGAAATTAAAAAAGCTCATGAGATGGGATTGACAGTACAAACATACCCAGAAACAGTAGAACAAATTATTGAAGAAACAACAAGTATAGGTGTTGCTGGTGCACATGGTAAAACAAGTACATCAGGTTTACTAGCTCATGTATTAAGCGGAGTATCACCAACAAGCTATTTAGTTGGCGATGGTTCTGGTAAGGGAACTCCTAATGCACGTTTCTTCGTTTTTGAAGCAGATGAATATCGTCGTCATTTCGTTGCATATCACCCAGATTATGCGATTATGACTAATATTGATTTTGATCATCCAGATTATTTCACAGACATTGATGATGTTAGAGATGCATTTGAAACATTGGCTATGCAGACTAAAAAAGGAATTTTTGTATGGGGCGAGGATGAAAACTTGCGTAAACTTAATGCAAAAGTTCCAGTGCATTATTATGGTACTAAGTCAGATGATGATTTTAGAGCTGAAAACATTAAACGTACAACGAAGGGTTCTAATTTTGATGTCTATTTCCATGATGAATTTATTGGAAATTATGATATTCCAATGTTTGGGGAACACAATGTTTTAAATAGCTTAGCTGTAATTGCTGTTTCATATATGGAAAAAGTAGATCAACAAGAAATCGCTAAAGAATTGTTAACATTTAAGGGTGTTAAGAGACGTTTTACAGAAAAACGTGTGGCAGATATGGTAATTATTGATGATTATGCACATCATCCAGCAGAAATAAAAGCAACAATAGATGCAGCTCGTCAACAATACCCAGATAAGAAGATAATAGCAGTATTCCAACCACATACTTTCAGTAGAACAATTGCGTTAATGGATGAATTTGCTGAAAGTTTAAGTTTAGCAGACAAAGTTTACTTAACTGATATCTTTAGTTCTATTAGAGAACATGATGGAAAAGTTTCTTCTGAAGATTTAGGTAAGAAAATTAGTAAAGGTGGAGAGGTTCTAAAATTAGATAATATGTCCCCTCTACTAGATTTCCATGACGATGTTGTTATTTTTATGGGAGCAGGAGATATTCAAAAATATGAACATGCATATGAAGATTTGCTAAGTAATTTGAGTCTAAAAAATAACTAATTATTAAAAGATCATTCTAAAAAATATCAAAACAGACATCTGTCTAATTAATTGTTAAAAAAATCTACATGTGGTATGATATGTCTAAGAAAACGTGGAGGTGTTGTCATGTCTGAAGATGTGCATAGGCGCGGTAAAACAATTGATGAGATAAAAGAAGGAGATTCTTTAACTGTTACTGAAAGTATAAGCGATAGAGATCTGTTATTATATTTAGGTATTACAAACGATAATAATCCTCTATATATTCAACATGATTATGCAAGAGATACTGAGTATCAAAAGCCAATCGTTCCACCAGTATTACTTACAGGTATTATTACAAGTTCAATTTCTAAAGTTTTACCGGGACCAGGTAGTGATGTAGTTAATTTATCAACTAATTTTATCCTTCCCGTCTATCATGATGAGATGGTAACATTTAGTTTTGAAGTTATTAAGGTTGATAGCATGAAAGAAGTTATTACGATTTCTGTTGAAGGTGAAAATGAAGATGGAGATCGTGTTATTGATGCAGTGGTGATTGTAAAGCCACCTAAGATTTTTTAATACTTTAGACTATGAGAGGATTTGATATTGAGAATGAATAATAATGAAATTTATGGAAATCAAGCTGGACTAAATAGTTTTATGACTAAGATGTATGGCTTTATGGCTGGTGCAGTTGCAATTTCTGCTGTCACAGCTTATCTGATTTCTAATGTATATCAAGTACAAGCCTTAACTTTTTTTGCTAATAATCGTTGGGCTGTATGGGGAATTTTGATTTTGCAAGTTGTTTTAGTTATGTCAATGTCTTTTAAGGCAGATAGATCACCTGCTATGTCGTTAACTGGATTAGGATTATATTCAGTGTTGGAAGGATTATTCTTTGGATTAATTGTTCAGGTATATTCAAGCCAAGATGTAACGATGGCATTTGTTTCAGCAACTGTTATGTTTACAGTATTAGCTTTAATGGGAACAAATACTAAGAAAGATTTGTCAGGAATAGGTCGTCAAGCAATGGCTGCTTTGATAGCTTTAATTATTGTAATGATAATTAATATTTTCCTAAGAAGCTCAATTATAACTTTGGCATTTTCATTTATAGGTGTTGTTATCTTTGCAGCTTTAATAGCTTGGGATTCACAAAGATTTCGTCAAATGTATATTCAATATGGAAATCAAATTAATACGACAAATTTAGCGATTATGGGTGCATTACAATTATATTTAGACTTCGTAAATTTATTTATACAATTATTAAATATTTTTACTGGTTTAGGTGGAAACAAAGATTAATATTTCAGGCTTGGGATTTTTCCCAAGTCTTTTTTTATTTAATAGAATATAGTTTATTGGTACAATAAGATTAGAAGAAAACGAAGGGAGTATATAGTTGGACTTCCAGCTAAGTGTATTATGGTAGAAGAAAAAAATAAATTATTATTAATAGATGGAAATAGTGTCACATTTAGAGCTTTTTTTGCTTTGCACAATTCTTTAAGTAGATTTGTAAATCATGAAGGATTACATACTAATGCAATTTATGGATTTAAGAATATGTTAGATAGCATCTTAACTAAGGTTAACCCTACACATATATTAGTAGCATTTGATGCTGGTAAAACTACTTTTAGAACTGAAAAATTCACTGATTATAAAGGTGGGAGAGCTAAAACTCCTTCAGAATTATCAGAGCAATTTCCAGAAATAAAAAATTTACTAGAAGGATATGGAATAAAAACTTACGAGCTAAAAAATTATGAGGCTGATGATATTATCGGAACATTAGCTGCAAAAGCTGAAAAGAAAAATTATGATGTTGTAGTTGTTACAGGAGATAGGGATCTAACGCAATTAACAACTGACAAAATAACAGTTGCTGTAACAGTTAAGGGTGTTAGTGAAATTGAAGAATATACTCCAAGTCATGTTGAAGAAAAAATAGGTTTAATCCCTGAACAAATCATTGATATGAAAGCTTTAGTGGGGGATACTTCTGATAATTATCCTGGGGTTACAAAAATTGGTGAGAAGACAGCAATTAAATTGTTGAAACAATATGGTACTTTAGATGGAATCTATAAAAATATAGATGAAATGAAAAAGTCTAAGATGAAAGAAAATTTAATCAGAGAAAAGGAAATTGCTTATTTATGTCAAGATTTAGCAGAAATTAGGAAAGACGCTCCAGTTGAAATAGATTTAGAAGAAACTGAATGGACTGGGAAAAATATTGAGAAACTAGTAACGTTATATCAAAAATTAGATTTTCGAAAGTTTTTATCACAATTAAAGGCTGAAAGTAGTGAACAATTAGATATTTTTGAATCTAAAAGTAATATAGAATTTACTGAATTAACAGAAGAAAATTTAGATGATATAAATGTTAGTGATAATGACGAAATAGTATTTAATTTAGAAATAGATGGAGAAAATTATCATACAGCTGAAATTATTGGTTTTTCTATTAAAATAGGTGATAAATATTTAGTGTCGGATGATATAGATTTACTAAAGAAAAAACAAATCAAGAATTTGTTGGAATCAGATGAAGTTGAAGTAGATTTATTTGATGGCAAAAGACAATATGTTGGCTTAAATAGATTAGGTGTTACTTTATCGAAAATTAATTTTGATTTGTTACTTGTATCATACTTGCTAGATAATAGTGAAAATAGTAATGATCTAGGTCTGTTGGCACAACAGCACGAATATTATGATGTAGAATCTGATGAGCAAATATATGGTAAAGGTGCTAAACATGCTGTGCCAAAAGATAAAGAAGTTTTATTTGAACATTTAGTGAGAAAAGTAAAAGCGATAAATAATTTAAAAGAAAAATTATTTAATGAGTTAGAAGAAAATCAGCAACTAGATCTATATACAAAAATAGAACGTCCATTGTCGATTGTATTAGCAAATATGGAAATTGCGGGCGTAAAAGTGGATAGTAATAGACTAGAAACTATGCAAAGTGAATTGAAAGAACGATTAAGTGAACTAGAGCAGGAAATATATAATGAAGCTGGAGAAGAATTTAACTTAAATTCACCAAAACAATTAGGTGTTATATTGTTTGAAAAATTAAAGTTACCAGTTATTAAAAAGACAAAAACAGGATATTCAACAGCAGTAGGTGTATTAGAGCAACTTAGAGGTATGTCCCCAATTGTTGATAATATCTTACAATATCGTCAATTAGCTAAAATACAATCTACATATATTGAGGGATTGTTAAAAGTAGTTTCTAAGAAAGATGGGAAGGCCCATACAAGATATACTCAAACCTTAACTTCAACGGGAAGACTATCTTCAGTTGATCCAAATTTACAAAATATTCCAGTTCGTTTAGAAGAAGGTCGAAAAATACGTCAAGCTTTTGTTCCAAGTCATCCAGGATGGGAAATATTTTCTTCTGATTATTCACAGATTGAATTACGTGTATTGGCACATATTTCAAAAGACAAAAATATGCAAGAGGCTTTTAAGGAAGGCATGGATATTCACGCAAGTACAGCGATGAGAATTTTTAATGTAGATAGTCCAGATGAAGTAACTCCTAATATGAGAAGACAAGCTAAAGCTGTTAATTTTGGAATTGTATATGGTATTAGCGATTACGGTTTATCACAAAATATAGGAATATCAAGAAAACAGGCTAAACAATTTATAGATACCTATTTAGATACATTTTCAGGTGTAAAAGATTATATGGAAAAAATTGTTGAATTTGCTAAAGAAAATGGATATGTAGAAACTATTTTTAACAGAAGAAGATATCTACCTGATATAAAGAGTCGTAATTTTAATTTACGCTCTTTTGCTGAAAGAACAGCTATGAATTCACCAATTCAGGGTAGCGCGGCTGATATTATTAAGGTTGCGATGATTAATATGCAAGAAATGTTAAAAGAAAAGAATTTGCAAGCAAAAATGCTACTTCAAGTACATGACGAATTAATCTTTGAAGCACCAACAAAAGAAATTCCATTATTAGAGGATATGGTTCCAAAAGTTATGGATTCAGCAGTTAAGCTAGATGTACCGTTAAAAGTTGAAAGTAAGCATGGACAAACTTGGTTTGATACGAAGTAGGAAGGTGAGATAATGCCTGAATTACCAGAAGTTGAAACAGTACGTAGAGGACTAGAGAAACTAGTCTTAAATAAAAAAATAAAAGATATTAGAGTGTTGTATTCTAAAACTATAATTAATGAAGAGACAGAATTCATAGAAAAACTAACAAATAAAACTATTAAAAAAATTGATAGACGTGGGAAATATCTATTATTTAGATTTAGTAGTGATTTGACAATGATTTCCCATTTGAGAATGGAAGGGAAATATTTCGTTGAACCAAGTACAAAAGAAGTTGAAAAACATACCCACGTAGTATTTGATTTTACAGATGGGACATCACTTAGATATAACGATGTTAGAAAGTTTGGCAGGATGCAATTGGTTAAAACAGGAGTGGAAATGCAAACTGCTGGCTTAGCTAAATTAGGGCCAGAACCTAAAGAGGAAACATTTATAGTTGAAGATTTTTCTAAAAATTTGAAAAGGAGAAAAAAAGCTATAAAAAATGCCTTATTAGATCAAACAATAGTGGCAGGTTTGGGAAATATTTATGCAGATGAAGTGTTGTGGATGAGTAAAATCCATCCTGAAACACCAGCAAATAAATTAACTGAAGAGGAAGTTAAAGTTTTACGAGATAATATTATTAAAGAGTTAGCGTTAGCTACCGAAGCTGGAGGAACTACAATCAGATCATATACAGATGCATTTAGACATTCTGGAGGATTTCAGTTTAGCTTACATGCTTATCAAAGAACAGGAGATCCTTGTGAGAGATGCGGAACACCAATTCAAAGAATTGTTGTAGGTCAGAGAGGAACACATTTTTGTCCTAAGTGTCAGGTGGTAAAATCATGAAAATTTTAGGATTAACTGGCGGAATAGCTTCAGGGAAGACGACTGTTAGCACATATTTAAAAGAGATGGGATATCCAATTATTGACGCTGATAAAGTTTCTCGTAAAGTTGTGGAGCCACATACAGAAGGCTTAAAAGAAATTAGTCATTTTTTTGGAAATGATATTTTACAATCTGATGGAAGTTTAAATAGAAAAAAATTAGGTGAAATAGTTTTTGAAAACAAGGACAAAAGGGAATTACTTAATAAAATATTGAGTAAAAAAATACGCACAGAAATAATTAATCAAATTGAATATTATAAAAAGCAAGGTGCAGATGTATTAATCTTGGATATTCCTTTGTTATTTGAAGGTGGATATGATAAGATGTGTGATTTTACAATGGTCATATACATTCCTAAAGAATTACAAATAGAAAGATTGATACAAAGAGATGGACTAACTAGGGATAAAGCGTTAAAAAGAATATCTGCTCAATTAGATAGTGCAGAAAGAAATTCCAAAGCTGATATTATCATTGATAATTCAAGAAGTATTGAAGATACTCATAATCAAGTGATAGAATGGCTAGAGAGAAATAATTTAATGTTAGAGAAATGAGGTGAGCTACAACTATGAAATGCCCAAATTGTCATAAAAACGGTTCTAGAGTTGTAGATAGTAGACCAGCGGATAATGGACATGCCATTAGAAGACGCCGAGAATGTGAGCAGTGTGGATATCGATTCACAACATTTGAGAGAGTCGAAGTAACCCCTTTATTAGTTATTAAGAAGAACGGAACAAGGGAAGAATTTCAAAGAGAAAAATTGCTAAGGGGAATTGTAAGAGCTGCTGAAAAACGTCCTGTAGGAATAGATGAAATTACAGAAATAGTTGATAAAGTTGAAAATAAACTACGCTCTGTTGGAGGAACCGAAGTCTCAAGCCAATTAATTGGAGAATATGTAATGAAAATATTGGCTGATGTTGATGAAGTTGCCTATATTAGATATGCGAGTGTTTATAGGGAATTTAAAGATATGCACGCCTTTGCTGATGAATTAAGGGAATTAATGGATCGTGAAGAAAATAATTCGAAAGATTAGGATGAGTTTATGGATAGCGCATTGAATAAACTATCACCAAAAGATGGATATTTGGTATCTGCATCTACCTATATAGATAATCATGATATTGAAATTGTTCAAGTGCTGTATCAGCCAATAATAGGTATTGTAGCGGTAGCATTATATTCATATTTACGTTTTGAAATTGACCCTAAATTAATATTAAGTGAGAGAAAACTGAATAAGAATATTATAGATGGCTTAGGTATAAGTATTCCTGAGTTATATGATGCACGTTTGAAACTTGAGGCTACTGGGCTTATAAAAACGTTTGAAGGTGAAGATAAATTAGGTAAGTATCATATCTATGAACTTCAAAAACCATTAAACGAAGTGAAATTTTTTACAGATGATTTATTAAGCACGGCGTTATTAGAAATGGTTGGAAATGAAAAATTTAAAAAATTATCTTTATGGAATAAATTTGATAATAATTATCATGATAAAAAAGAAGTTACAAAGCAATTTTTTGATGTATTTAATTTAAATAAAGATAATATTGTTTTACAAGCTCAATTAAATAATAGTAAGATTTCAAATGATGAATCTCTTATTAATCGTCAAAAGGTGTCATTAGACATGACAGTTTTTAGTGATTTCATAAAGAACTCATATGTAAGTTCAGATGATGTTATGAATCACTTAGATATTATTAAAAGTGTCAAATTAGTTTATGGTATAGATGAATTTCAATTAGTAAAACTTTTAGAAAAAGCAATTAATGTAACAAATAATAAGATTGATTATAATGAATTTAAAAAATTAGCTCAAAAAAATTTTGATAGCGGAATTCGAAGAAACTTTAAGAAAAACAAGATAGTAGAAACGGCTAAAGCTAAAGATGACGAAAAAGATAAGAATATTGATCCTTTAGTTAATGCTTTTAAAGCCTATGTTCCATTAGAATTTTTAGAGATTCTAAAAAATGAGTTAGGAAGTTTTGTCACTGCTAATGAAAGGTATGCTGTAAAAACATTGGTAGAAAAGCAGATGTTACCAAATGAAGTTATTAATGTTTTAATTCATTATTTGTTAGTTGTTCAAGATAGTTCTACCATCTTAAAAGGAACATTTGAAAGAATTGCTGCTGATTGGACAAAGAAAAAAATAAAAAACGCTCAAGAAGCGATGACTTACGTTAAAAGTTTCACTCGAGAAAAATCGCTACAACGCAAAGCGACAAAAAAAGATTCAAAAGGCCGCAAAAGTAATGTAATTGTTAAAGAGAAATTACCTGAATGGGCTAAAGAAAAGGGAAAGAATAAGCTAACAGATGTTGGAAAGAAAGAAAATAAAGAAATTGACGAGCTATTGAAAAAAATAAATGGAAAGTAGGTGAGCTATGTGGAAGATATGGGAAAGGAACTTAGTAAAAGACTAGTAGAAAATAAGTGGGAAAAAAAGTATAAAGAAATAATTGAAAAAAGTTTAAAAGATGATGATGTGCAATTGTTTTTACGTGAAAACAAAGATAGACTAAGCCATCAAGAAATATTAAAGGGTGCAAGTAAGTTATATGAATTTGTTGACTTGAAGCAAAAAATAGCAGAAGGAAAAGAAGTTTTTGCCCCAGGGTATTCGCCACAATTAACTATTAGTGATCATCACATTGAAGTAACCTATGTACCTACTAAAAAATTGATAGAAGAGAGACGACTAAGAGAAATAAATAATAGAATTAATATTGTCAATCTTCCTAAAAGTATTCGTAAAGCAACACTAGAAAATTATTATAGAGATGATGATGGAAGAATGATAGCTTTAAAAAAAGCTATAGAATTTGTTGCGAACTATACTGAAACGCCTAATATCTTTCATAAAGGACTATATTTATCTGGATCGTTTGGAGTAGGAAAAACATATTTACTGGGAGCGATTGCTAATAAATTAGCAGAAAAGGGGATAAAAGTAACTTTAGTTCACATGCCATCTTTTGCTGTAGAAATAAAAAATTCTATTGGTAAAAATACCACTATGGAAAAAGTTGATGCTTTGAAAAAATCTCCTGTATTAATGATGGATGATATAGGTGCTGATCAATTAAGTAGTTGGTTTAGAGATGATGTTCTAGGTGTGATTTTACAATATCGTATGCAAGAAGAATTACCAACTTTCTTTAGTTCAAATATTGCTTTAGATGACTTAGAAGAATTTTACTTAACGCAGAATACGAGAGGCGAGTTAGAACCCTTGAAAGCTAAAAGAATCATGGAAAGAATTAGATTTTTAGTTGATGAAGTAGTTATTAATGGTGAAAATAGAAGAAATAAATAATGAAAAACCCTTGAATAATTTTCAAGATAATGGTTAAATAAAACTGTAGATTTCGTGAAAGACAAACGGATTACTATGATTCAGGGATGAAAGGCTTGACTGAAAACTTTCAATAATGTAGTATTCTTACCACTTTCATGTATTGTTTAATGAAAAGTTAGACCGGTGCGACCGTTAACAGCACAATGAGTAGTTTGTTTAAAGCTGAAAATTAAAGGTGGAACCACGTTAATAGCGTCCTTAATACATCAATGTTGGTGTGTTAGGGACGTTATTTGTTTCATAGAGAATTCAGGAGGTAGGATTAATGTCTAGTATAAAAATTACATTTCCAGATAATTCAGTAAAGGAATTTGATGCTGGTGTAACAACAGCTGAAATTGCTAAATCAATTAGTATTAGTTTAGCTAAAAAAGCTGTTGCAGGAAAAGTTGATGGTAATTTTGTTGATTTAAATCAACCATTAAAAGAAGATGGATCTATTGAAATTATTGCAAAAGATTCTAATGATGGATTAGTTGTATTGTGGAGAACAGCAGCACAAGTTTTAGCTAATGCATTGCATGAATTATACCCAAATATGAAATTTGGTTTGGGTGATGTTACAGAGCATGGATTCTATTTTGATACTGATAATTCTGAAGGTCAAGTTGCAGAAACAGATTTTGAAAAGATTTCTCAAAAAATGTCTGAAATAATAAAGGCAAACTTACCTATAGAACGAGTTGAGTTTTCAGAAGAGGAAGCTTTGAATTTAGTATCAGGTGACGAATATCAAGAAGAATTAGTTAGAGATGTAGCTAATAAAAATAATGGTAGAGTAGTTGCTTATAAGCAAGGTGATTTCATTGATATCACTGATGGAGTAGTTTTATCTTCAACTGGTGAAGTAAAGATTTTTAAACTATTATCTGTTGCTGGTGCATACTGGAAAGGTGCTTCAAGCAATCCAATGTTACAACGTATCTATGGTACAGCTTTTTATAAGCAAAAAGATTTGGATGCTGAATTACAACGTCAAAAAGAAGCTCGTGAAAGAGATCATCGTGTAATTGGAAATGAATTAGATTTATTCTTTGTTGATCCTAAAGTTGGTGCAGGATTACCATATTGGATGCCAAATGGTGCAACAATTCGTCGTGTAATTGAACGATATATAATTGATAAGGAAGTTGCATGGGGATTCCAACATGTTTACACTCCAGTACTAGCAAATTTGAACTTGTATAAGCAATCTGGTCATTGGGATCACTATCGTGAAGATATGTTTCCACCAATGGATATGGGCGATGGTGAAATGTTGGAATTACGTCCGATGAACTGCCCATCCCATATTCAAGTTTACAATCATCACAAGCGTTCATATCGTGAATTGCCATTACGTATCGCTGAATTAGGTATGATGCATAGATATGAAAAATCTGGAGCATTAACAGGATTGTCTCGTGTTCGTGAAATGACTTTGAATGATGGTCATGACTTTATTGAACCAGATCATATTGAAGATGAAATTAAGACTTTAATTAAATTAATGACGGAAGTTTATAATGACTTTGATATTACAGATTATCGTTTCCGCTTAAGTTATAGAGATCCTAAGAATACAGAAAAATACTTTGATGACGATGAAATGTGGGAAAAATCTCAAAGTAAGTTAAAAGCTGCTATGGATGATATGGGACTAGAATATTTTGAAGCTGAAGGTGAAGCTGCATTCTATGGTCCTAAGATTGATGTCCAAACTAAGACAGCTTTAGGTGGAGAAGAAACATTATCAACTATCCAATTAGACTTCTTATTGCCAGAAAGATTTGATTTGAAGTACATTGGTGCTGACGGTGAAGAACATAGACCAGTTATGGTTCACCGTGGAATTGTTTCAACTATGGAACGTTTTACAGCTTACTTAACTGAAATGTATAAAGGTGCATTTCCAACTTGGTTAGCTCCACATCAAGTAGATATTATTCCTGTTAAGAATGATTTACATATGGATTATGTAAATGATTTAAGCAGTAAGTTGAGAGCACATGGCATTCGCGTTACTGTTGATGATAGAAATGAAAAAATGGGATATAAGATTCGCCAAGCTCAAGTAAACAAGATACCTTATACACTTGTTATTGGTGATGAAGAAGTTTCAAATGGAACAGTAACAGTTCGTAAATATGGTGAAGAAAAGACTAACACTATGACAAAGGATGAATTTAAGAATCTTTTGTTTGAAGATATAGAAAATTATAGTAGAGAAAAATAATTTCTATTATAGTCTTGACGCTTTTAAGTGTAGTTGATATACTTATAAAGTTGAGAAAAAAGCAGAGGCACCCGCTTCTCGCCTAGGAAATGTAGGTTTCCGGGCAGAAATTATGATATTAATTCTAATTAAAACGGATTATTAAGACGGGCATTCTGATTTTTGGATGTCCGTTTTCTGCATTTTCTCTCTGAATTATTTTTGGAGGTGAATATCATAGCAGTCGATAAAATGGTTAATGAAGGCATTCGTGCTCGAGAATTAAGATTGATTAGTGACAATGGTGACCAATTAGGTGTAAAGACTAAGCAAGAAGCACTAAAAATGGCTGAAGATGCAAATCTTGACCTGGTTTTAGTTGCTCCTAAAGCTAAGCCACCTGTTGCAAAGATCATGGATTACGGTAAATATCGTTTTGAACTTCAAAAGAAACAAAGAGAAGCTCGTAAAAAGCAAAAAGTTGTTAATATCAAAGAAGTTCGTTTAAGTCCAACTATTGATACGAATGACTTTAATACTAAGATGAAGAATGCACGTAAGTTCTTATCTAAAGGAGACAAGGTAAAAGTTTCCATTCGTTTTAAGGGACGTGCAATTACTCATAAGGATATTGGTCGTGATGTCCTTAATCGTTTTGCAGAAGCAACGGAAGACGTTGCAACTGTAGAGTCTAAAGCAAAAATGGATGGTCGTAGCATGTTCTTAATGCTTGCACCAAAAACTGAAAAATAATAAAACAATTTATTTATTTTAGGAGGATATATAATCATGCCAAAACAAAAAACACACCGTGCATCAGCAAAACGCTTTAAGCGTACAGGAAATGGTGGTTTGAAACGTTCAAACGCCTACACATCACATCGTTTCCACGGTAAAACAAAGAAGCAACGTCGTCAATTACGTAAAGCTTCAATGGTATCTGCTTCAGATATGAAACGTATCAAGCAAATGCTTTCTCAAATGAAATAAGAATATCTAAGATAAATATTATAAAGAAGAAAAGTTACTTAATTATGTAACTATACCTAGTATAAAGGTTGAATTTTTAAGGAGGAATTGTCATGCCACGTGTTAAAGGTGGATCTGTTACACGCCAACGTCGTAAGAAAATTATCAAATTAGCTAAAGGTTATCGCGGAGCAAAGCATATTCAATTCAAAGTTGCTAAGCAACAAGTTATGAAGTCATACCAATATGCATTCCGTGATCGTCGTAAGACAAAGTCTAACTTCCGTAAGTTATGGATTGCTCGTATTAATGCTGCTGCTCGTCAAAATGACATTAGCTACAGCAAGTTAATGCATGGTTTGAAGTTAGCTAACGTTGAAGTTAACCGTAAGATGTTAGCTGATTTAGCTATTACAGATGCAGCTGCATTTACAGCACTTGTTGATGAAGCAAAGAAAGCTTTAGCTGCTGAATAATTTAGTTTATTTCATTAAGTGAGAAGGTATTTTACCTTCTTGCTTTTTTTATATCCTTAAAATTACTTATAATTTTGTATAAACAGATTGCTCAGGGAAAATATGATATAATTTAAATTGATAAAATATTAGGAGAATTTTCAATGTTTAAAAGATTTATACCGACTTGGAAGATTGAATCTATTTATGATTTAACACCACAAGAAGTTAAAAATCATGGAATTAAAGCAATTTTAACGGATTTAGATAATACATTAATTGCTTGGAATAATCCAGATGGTACACCAGAACTCAGAAATTGGTTAAAAGTTATGAGAGAGGAATCTATACCAGTTATAGTCGTATCAAATAATAATCATAGGCGTATAAAAAGAGCGGTAGAACGTTTTGAACTTCCATTTGTCTCAAGGGCATTAAAGCCATTTGTTAGAGGAATAAATATTGCTAAGAAGAGATATAATTTAAAGAGTGACGAAGTTGTTTTGGTTGGAGACCAATTAATGACAGATATTGCTGCTGCTAATAATGCTGGTATTAGGAGTATTCTAGTTAAACCTTTAGTTAAAAGTGATGCATGGAATACTAAGCCAAATAGGATGTTAGAAAAAATCATAAAAAACAATTTAATAAAAAATAATAAAATGGAAAAATCATGGAGGCATTCCTTAGATGACAGAAACTAGTAATGAAATTTTATATTGTATTGGGTGTGGAGCTAAAATTCAATCTGAAAACCCAAATGAACTAGGGTATACACCGGAATCTGCTGTAAAAAAAGGATTAGAGACAGAAGAATTGTATTGTCAACGTTGTTTTAGATTAAGACACTATAATGAAATAGCAGATGTAAGTTTGACAGATGATGATTTTTTAAGATTACTAAATCAAATTGGTGAATCAGATTCATTGATTGTCAATGTTGTAGATATATTCGACTTTAATGGATCAGTTATCCCGGGACTACATAGATTTGTTGGTAAGAATGACGTTTTGTTAGTAGGCAATAAATCTGATTTGTTACCTAAATCTTTAAAACGTTCACGGATTAAAGACTGGTTACGTCAAGAAGCTAATAAGCAAGGTTTGAGGCCCATAGATGTAGCACTAACTAGTGCAAGTAAAGGATATGAAATTGATAATTTATTAGAATTAATTGATAAGTATCGTAAGGGTAGAGATGTATATGTAGTGGGTGTTACTAATGTTGGTAAGTCTACACTTATTAACCGTATAATTAAGCAACAAACAGGTATTTCTGAGTTGATTACAACTTCACGCTTTCCAGGGACAACATTAGATAAAATTGAAATACCATTTGATGATGGTAAAAACTTGATAGATACACCGGGAATTATTCACAAGCAACAAATGGCACATTACTTAACAGGAAAATCGTTAAAGTTTGCCTCTCCTCAAAAAGAAATCAAGCCTAAGGTTTATCAATTAAATGAAGGACAAACCATTTTCTTAGGGTCTTTAGCAAGATTTGATTATATTTCTGGCGGACGCACAAGTGTAATTGCATATTTTGATAATAATTTACCATTACATCGCACAAAGTTACAAAATGCTGATAAATTTTATGAAAAACATGCAGGAGAATTATTACAACCACCTACTAGAGAAGAATTGAAAAAAATGCCTAAACTAACTAGATTTGAGTTTAAGGTAAGTGAAAAAAGTGACTTAGTATTTTCAGGATTGGGTTGGATAAGTTTAAGTCCGAATACAATTGTTGCTGGTTGGGCTCCGGAAGGTGTAGGAGTATTAATAAGAAAAGCAATGATTTAAGTATAGAAAGAGATGTGTAATATGAAACTTAGAGGAAAACAAAAACGATATTTACGTAGTGAGGCTCATCATTTAAAACCTATTTTTCAAATTGGTAAAGATGGGTTGAGTGAAGTATGGTTAGATGAAGTTTTAAAGGCATTAGATAAAAGAGAACTATTAAAAGTTAATATTTTGCAAAATTCACTAGTGGAAGTTGAAGATGTTAAAGAATTTATAGAGAATAATAGTGATGCACAAGTTATTCAAACAATAGGTAACGTGTTAGTTCTCTTTAAAAAGTCTGATAAGGCTGAAAACCAAAAAATTTCAGTAAAAGTTGCAGAATTATAAAAATTAGAGGGATATACAATGGTTGAAACAATAACAATTCCTGAAATAGAAGTCATGGCTGAATTAATAACGAATATGAAACATAAGAGGGTAGGAATATTAGGTGGTACTTTTAATCCACCACATCTAGGACATTTAATTATTGCAGAACAAGTAAAAAGCCAATTAAATTTAGATGAAGTAATGTTTATCCCTGATTACCAACCACCTCATATTGATAAAAAAACAGCTATTTCTGCTGAAAAGCGACTAAAAATGGTGAAACTTAGTACGATGGATGAGCCTGGATTTAAAGTTAGTGATATAGAGTTACGACGTAAAGGTGTAAGTTATACAATAGACACAATTAAGGAATTGAAATTGAAGAATCCAGAAGTAGACTATTATTTTATAATTGGTGGAGATATGGTTGAGTATCTACCAAAATGGCATAGAATAGAAGAACTAATTAAATTAGTAAAATTTGTTGGTGTTGGTAGACCTGGATATAGAAAGGAAAGTAAATATCCAATTATGTGGGTAGATGTTCCAATGACAGATATCAGTTCAACTTTAGTTAGACGAAATGTAAAGCAAGGATGTTCTATAAAATATTTAGTGACACCAGAAGTGGAAAACTATATACATGAAGAAGGTTTGTATCGTGAGTAATCTAGATTTAGAATATGCAGAGGGAATTTTTCCTGGAACGCGAGAAGAATTGATAAAAAAAGTAAAAGAATCAGTAAAAGAGTCAAGATTTAAACATATACTTGGTGTAGAAAAATCAGCAATCGAATTAGCTAAGCAAAATGATTATAGTATAGAAAAAGCAAGTATTGCTGCTCTAGTACATGATTATGCTAAGGAAAGAACAGCAGAAGAATTTAAAAAAACAATTTTAGATGAAAATTTATCTAAAGATTTGCTAAATTGGAATAATTTTATTTGGCATGGTGTAGTTGGTGCAGAAATCATTAAAAATGAATTACAAATTAAAAATGAAGAAATTTTAAATGCTGTTAGACGACATACTGTAGGTGATGTTGAGATGACAACTTTGGATAAGATTATATATGTCGCCGATTACATTGAAGAGGGACGCAATTTTCCAGGAGTAAAGCTAGCTAGAACAATTGCTAAAACAAATTTAGACGATGCTGTTAGTTATGAAACTAAACATGTTTTAGAATTTTTGTTAAGTCAGGATAAAGTTATCTACCCTAAAGCTATACTAACTTATAATAAATGGGTAGCAGAGTAATTATTTGAAAGGATTTTGATTAATGGATAGTAAGAAACTTTTAGAAATAGTTGTAAAAGCTGCTGATAGTAAGAGAGCAGAGGATACAGTAGCATTAGATGTTCAAGGAATTAGTATATTAGCGGATTATTTTGTAATTACACAAGCTAATTCTGAACGACAAGTAAAGGCTATTGCTGATGCAGTTAAAGAACAAGTTTATGAAGCTGGTGCTGATGTTAAAGATATTGAAGGAAAAGATGGAGCAAACTGGATATTATTAGACTTAGGCGATGTAGTAGTTCATGTTTTCAAGACAGAAACTAGACAGTTTTATAATTTAGAAAAACTATGGTCTGATGCACCATTAGTAAATATTGCTGATTGGATAAAATAATATGATATATACAACGTTCGCCCAATTGTACGACAAATTAATGGATCCGCAAATGTATAGGGATTGGGTATCTTATTTTGATAGATATGAATTTGAAAAAAATAGTAATATTTTAGATTTAGCATGTGGTTCTGGAAGATTTGCAGTGGAAATTGCAAAGAAGGGCTATGATGTAACCGGATTTGATTTATCTGAAGAAATGTTGTCATTAGCATATCAGCATTCATATGAAGAAAACATAGAGTTAACATTAGTTGCTGGTGATATGCAAGATTTATCAGGTCTAGAAAAATATAATGTTGTAACTTGTTTTGCTGATTCTTTATGTTATTTACCTAATAAAAGAATATTAAAGAATGCATTTAGAGAAGTGAAACAACATTTAAAAAAAGATGGTGTTTTTTTGTTTGATGTAATAACGCCATATAAAACTGATAAAATATATCCAGGATATATGTATAATTACAGTGATGATGAGCAAACTTTTGTATGGACAACATACTTAGGAGAATATGAACATAGTGTTGAACATGATTTAACTTTTTTCATTTTTGATGAAAGTATTAATGCATATAAAAAAGTTAATGAACTTCATAAAGAAAGAACTTACAAATTAAGAGATTATATTGAATTGCTGAAAGAAGCTGGCTTTAATCAGATAGAAGTAAGTGCTGAATTTGGACGTGAAGATATAGAAAAACAAACTGAACGTTGGTTCTTTAAATGTAGTATTTAATAAGTGGTGATAGTAATGAAAATTATTGGTATTATAGCAGAATATAATCCATTTCATAATGGTCATCTATATCAAATAGAAAAAGTTAAAGAGATTTATCCGGAATCAATCATCATTGTTGCTATGAGTGGTAATTTTCTACAAAGAGGAGAGCCTGCAATTGTTGATAAGTGGGTAAGAGCAAAACAAGCACTGTTGAATGGTGTAGATGTAGTTGTAGAGATACCGATTGCTGGATGCGTACAGCCTGCCGATAGATTTGCTGAGAATGGGGTACGAATATTAAATAATATGGGATGTGAAGAACTTTTCTTTGGTGCCGAACATGCTGAGTATGATTTTATGACTTATGCACAGTTAGTTCAAAATTCAGATAGTACTGAATTTTCAAAAAAAAATATATCTTATGCTGAAGCATTCCAAGAAGCTGTTGCAGCAAAAATAGGACATAATATAGATTCACCTAATGATGTCTTAGGCTTGGCATATGCTAAGGCAAATTTGAAATTTGGAAAAAAGTTAAAGTTAAATCCAATCTCTAGAAATGTTGCAGGTTATCATGATAAGTCTTTGTCTCCTGATAGTAATATCGCAAGTGCTACAGCAATCAGAAAAGTTTTGTTTTCTAAAGATCATAATTTAGTTGATAAGTATCTTCCTTCCTACCAAGATTTAAAGGATGAAAAATACATTTCTTGGGATGATTTTTGGCCATTTCTAAGATATAAACTAATATCTAGTGATATTGATGAGTTAGCTAATATTTACGGGATGGCTGAAGGAATTCAATATAGAATGAAAAAGAAAGCTTTAGAACTAAAGGTGGAAGCGACATTTGATGAATGGCTAAAAGCTGTTAAATCAAAAAGATTCACATACACTAGGCTAACAAGATTATCAGTTGCTACTTTAGTAGGAATGAAAGTTAATGATGTTAGTTTGTATAATAAATTTCCTTATGTGCATTTATTAGGATTTACGAAAAATGGACAGAAAGCTTTGAATATAATGAAGAAAAATAGTGAAATACCATTACTGGCTAAAATATCCCAACAAGATAAAGACGACTTTTATCATGTTGATTATAGAGCTGGGAAAATTTATCAATCTCAAAATTATAAAGAGCAAGATTTAAAAAGAGCACCATTGATATTTTGAGGTGTCAAGGAAAAAACATTGACAAAGGTTTAAATGAAAGTTATAATCAAATTTGTTGCATTGGGAGGAATATAACATGAAATGGTCTTTAAAAGAGCTAAATCAAGCAAGTGAAGCTCCAATCCATTTTACAGAGAATTTAGATTTGAATGAAGCATTAAAATCTAGAAGATCTGATATTATAAAAGTTTCAACAGTACATGTTGATGGAATGTTTTCTGTTGACGAATTAGGAGTTTTAGGCTATATGAAGGTTAACTGTACAGTAACCTTACCTTCTAGTCGTTCATTTCAACCAGTCGATTTAGAACTTAATTTTGATGTAACAGAGCATTATTTAAGTCATTATAATCCGGATTTATCAAGTTTTGAAGATACGGATGTCGTTATTGTATTAAAAGATGATATACTGAATCTTGCAGATGTTATAGAAGACAATATATTGTTACAAATTCCTATGCAGGTTTTATCTGTAGATGAGAAACGAGATGACGCGGTTATGCCGTCTGGTGATGACTGGAGTGTCATTCGTGAGGAACAGTTGCAGAAAAACAATCATAAGAAAGATAATATTGATCCAAGATTAGCTAAGTTAAAGAATTTCTTTGATGAAGATAAATAGTAATAGCTATTGCAAATTTTGTGAATAACAAGTAGAATCTTTCTTGGTAGATTTATTTATTGTTTTAAGGAGGTGTCTAATAATGGCTGTACCAGCACGTAGAACATCTAAAACTCGCAAGAGATTACGTCGCACACATTACAAGTTACAAGTACCTGGTATGAGTGCTTGCCCAAATTGTGGTGAATTACGTAAAGCACATCATGTATGCCCAAGTTGTGGATACTATGGTGACAAGGAAGTTGTAAAAACTAAGTAATCGAAATATTAATTAAGATTAAAGGGACCATGGCCCTTTAATAACTTGGATAACGCTTTTCTTTATTCAGAAAGAAAAGCGTTATTTTAATATTTACTAAATAAAAAGTACGATAAAATTTGAGATAATAATTTTATCGTACTTTTTTGAAAACTGGATTATTTTTTTGACACATCAATGTACTTAAAATCAGGATTAATAGATTTATCTAAACTATTGAATTGCTGTTCCATTTTTTCAATAATAATTTTCTGATTTTCATCGTTAATTTTCATTTTCCTATCTAAATAGATTGGATCTCCAAAAGCAACTGTAGTTTTTTTTCTAGTTAAAAGTCCCTTAAAGGTTAATGGCCCTTGATACACAGCAGGAACAATAGGAACTCCTGAAAGTTTAGCAATTAAAATTGCTCCACCTTTTAGTTTTTGAGAATGTCTGGTTCCAGATGGAAACATGATAAGTGATAAATCTTTCTTTTTTAACCATTTAACAGGAGTTTTAATAACTGAAGGTCCAGGATTTTCTCGATTAACAGGAAAAGCATTGGCGTGTACAAGAATGAATCGTAATATAGGATTTTTGAATAATTCTTCTTTAGCCATAAAAGAGAATTTCTTTGGAGAAGCAGCTAATGCAAAATATAAAGGATCGAACCAAGTCCTATGTGGGCCGACTAAAATATAATTTCCAGTTGGAAGTTTTTCTTTATTTAAATATGTAGGTTTTCCATTAACAATGTAAACTATAATACGAACTATCACACGAATGAAAGAATAAAACATTGAGCGACAACCTTTCTATAATTTGTTATACTACTATCATATAGTATGAAAAAAATTTTTAAGTTGCAAGTAAAAAATGAGGTTTTATAATGCATGAGGATATATTACTATCTAATGAACGAATTGATCAATTGTATTCATCAAAGATAAAAATTATTCAAAGTAGCGAAGTTTTTTCTTTTTCAATAGATGCTGTTTTATTGGCTGACTTTGCAGACTCATTGAAGAAAAAGAATTCTAAGATAGTGGATCTATGTGCAGGAAATGGTGCAGTAGGTCTTTTTTTGAGTCAGAAAGTGAATGGAAAAATAATCCAAGTAGAGATTCAAAAAAGATTAGCTGATATGGCTAGAAGAAGTATATTACTGAATAATTTAGAAGATAAAATCACAATCTTAAATGAGGATTTAAATAATTTACAAGGTTTGATATCAAAAGATTCGGTTGATATGGTGGTATGTAATCCTCCGTATTTCGCTAATTTGGAAACAAGTAAAAAAAATCCTAATCAGTACTATGCTATTGCAAGACATGAAATTAAGGTAACTCTAGAACAAGTCATAGAAGTTACAAGTGGACTTTTGAAATTTGGTGGGAAGGCTAATTTTGTATATAGACCTGATAGGCTACTTGAAATGTTAGATTTAATGAGAAAACACAATATTGCTCCAAAAAAAATTCAATTAGTATATCCAAAAAAAGATAAGGAAGCTAATATTGTATTAGTTCAAGGTATAAAAGCAGGAAAAGATGGTGGGATTCGTTACCTTCCACCTATAATTGTGTCTGAAGATAATGGAAAATATACTAATGTTATAGAGGAACTTTTATATGGTAAAGGAAAATAGCTATTATTTCTATGTATTATTGTGTGCAGACAATACTTTATATGGAGGATTTACGACTGATTTAATTAGGAGATTAAATCAACATAATGATGGAGTAGGTGCTAAATACACAAGATTAAAAAAACGTAGACCAGTTGAAATGATTTATCATGAAAAATTTAGTTCTAAAAGTATGGCTTTAAAAAAAGAATATGCATTTAAGCATCAATCTAGAGAAAAGAAAAATAAATATTTAGTTGAACATGGTGTAGATAGAAATTTAATTGAATGATTAATAAAATCATTGCAATTCATACAATAATAAAGTATAATCTTTTAAGTGTGTAAGACACAATTCACACTGCATGCGATAGTTAAAAAGTTGCTCGTCAGAGTTTTTTAACAATTGAACATGTGGGAGGATAAAAAAACAAATTATTTGGAGGTAAATTGTAATGGCAGTTATTACCATGAAACAATTACTAGAAGCTGGTGTACATTTTGGTCACCAAACACGTCGTTGGAACCCTAAGATGAAGAAGTATATCTTTACAGAACGTAACGGTATCTACATCATTGACTTACAAAAAACAGTTAAGTTAATTGATGATGCATATGACTTCATTAAAGATGCTGCAAGTGATGACGGCGTAGTATTATTTGTTGGTACAAAGAAGCAAGCACAAGAAGCTATCGAAGAAGAAGCAAAGCGTGCAGGTCAATACTATGTTAACCATCGTTGGTTAGGTGGTACTTTGACTAACTGGAATACAATTCAAAAGCGTATTAAGAAGTTAAAAGAAATCAAGGCAATGGCTGAAGATGGTACTTTTGATCGCTTACCTAAGAAGGAAGTTGCTTTGTTAATTAAACAAAGAGATCGTTTAGAAAAATTCCTTGGTGGTATTGAAGATATGCCACGTATTCCTGATGTATTGTTCATCGTTGATCCTCGTAAAGAACGTATCGCTGTTAAGGAAGCTCAAAAGTTGAACATTCCTATTGTTGCTATGGTTGATACAAACGCTGATCCTGATGAAATTGATGTTAAGATTCCATCAAACGATGATGCAATTCGTGCAGTTCGTTTAATCACTTCTAAGATGGCAGATGCTATCATTGAAGGTCGTCAAGGTGAAGATGACGCACCTGTTACTGAAGATACATTTGAAAATACAGATGATCAAGTTGATTCAATCGAAGATATCGTTGAAGCTGTAGAAGGCGACAATGATAGCACAGATGCTGAATAGTTAGTTAACTTAGGCTGTCTCGAATTTGTGGGCAAATAGCCTCAGTTTGAGACAGCTTTTTTAGTAATTTTAATTTTAAGGAGGCCAATTAAGATGGCAAAGATTTCTGCTGCTCAAGTAAAAGAGTTACGTGATAAAACAGGCGTTGGTATGATGGACGCTAAAAAAGCTTTAGTTGCTGTAGAAGGTGACATGGAAAAAGCTATTGATTTCTTACGTGAAAAAGGTATGGCAAAAGCTGCTAAGAAGAGTGATCGTGTTGCTGCTGAAGGTTTAGCAAACGTTGCTGTAAATGGTAATAAGGCTGTTATTGTTGAAGTTAACGCTGAAACAGACTTTGTTGCGCAAAATGACCAATTTAAAGCATTAGTAAAGCATATTGCAGATGTTATTGCTGAAAACACACCTGCTGATGTAGAAGCTGCTTTACAATTAAAGACAGATAAAGGTACTCTTAACGATGAATTAATTGAAGCTACACAAGTTATTGGTGAAAAGATTAGTTTACGTCGTTTTGAAGTTGTTGAAAAGGCAGATGCTGACAACTTTGGTGCATACTTACACGATGGTGGACGTATTGCTGTATTGTCAGTAGTAGAAGGTGCTGATGAAGCTACAGCTAAGGATGTTGCTATGCACGTTGCTGCTATTAATCCTAAATATGTAAACCGCGATGAAGTTCCAGAAGCTGAAGTTGCACATGAAAAGGAAGTTCTTACAGAAGAAGCTAAGAATGAAGGTAAGCCAGAAAAAATCATTGAAAAAATGGTTGCTGGTCGCTTGAATAAGTTCTTTGCAGAAGTTGCATTGGATGATCAAGACTTTGTTAAGGATCCTGATTTAACAGTTGCAAAATATGTTGCTTCCAAGAATGGTAAGGTAAAATCTTTTGTTCGTTATGAAGTTGGCGAAGGTATCGAAAAGAAAGAAGAAAACTTTGCTGAAGAAGTAATGTCTCAAATTAAATAATATTTAATTCAGTTGCTGTAAATGTTGATTTATCAACGTTTATGGCAACTTTTTTTATGCTTTTATATAGTATTAATAAGTTTATGTCGATTGTCGTATAGGGAATACTACTTAGTTAATATTAAATAAAATAATAATTCAGCACTTGTAAAGGAATAATATTATGTTATAATAAAATTTTGTATAAATATAGTGATCAATTTTAAAATTAAGATTCTTTATAGCTAATGTATGGTATAATTACATGTGAAAGAATTTTGTAGGAAATTGTCAAAGGAGGGTTGGACATGCTGAGGAAAACAAAGAATTTTTTGAAGGCCAATGGAGTTTACTACGAAAAAGAACATGTTAATCCACTAATGGTTCCTGAGAGAGTTTATGTATTAAAATTTGGAATCGATGAAAAAACAATGAATAATCGTTTTATCGTCGAATATACGTATACATGGACTGGAAGAATTAAGATTAATAAGATTTCCTTACGTTTACATGGACAGCAACATCCGCGTGAATTCAGAAATGAGGCACAGTTGTTACAATATTTAAAGAAACATTCTAAGAGATATGTAAAAGGTAAAGAAATATCAAATAAAAAACGTAGTAAATAGTAAATGAACTATAATTAAATAAAAATCCGTTCAAGAATTGTCAATAAATTCTTGAACGGATTTTTTTTTAATTTTCAGTATATAGTTTTAAATGTTCATCTCTAGATATTTTTCCCATGTCTAAAAGAGTATCAGCAATAGTATTGAGAACAAATTGACGATCTGATTTATTTTCTACAAAATCGTATTTATCGCCGTCTATTACTAGTAATGGGGATTTATCATAAGTACGTTCCCATTCGTCGTAGAATTCTAATAATCGTTTATAGTAATCTACTAAAGAAGGATCATTTGTAACCTGTTCATATTCACGTCCTCGTTTTTCAATACGCTTGATCATTGTAGGATAAGAAACTTTAATTAGAATCATCAAGTCTTTGTGATTTTTAGGGGTTGCTAACTTAATTTCATCTAGCATATTTTTTAATAATTCTTGATAAATTTGATACTCTATTTGGGTTGCATTACCTAATTCTGTGTTCATTCTCATGAACATAGCATCTTCATAGATAGATCTATCTAGTATATTATTATCCCCACGCATAGCTTCTTTTATCATTTTGAAACGACGATTTAAGAAGAAAGTTTGTAAAAGATAAGTATAAGGATTGGTTACATCGGTAGCGCCAGCAGCTCTTTTTTTTGCTGCCAATTCATTTCCTTTATAAAATAGTGGTAAAACAGGATTATCAGTAACTGGTTCAAAGAAAGGGGTAGTATTTAATTCTTGAGATAATAATTTTGTTAAACTAGACTTTCCTGAACCAATAATTCCAGCTAAAGTTATCAAAAGTAATTCCTCCGTTAAAATAAACTTACATTTAATTTTACCTTAAGTGAAGCAATAATTCCAAAATATTATTATTTAGTGATAAAGTTCGTGTTTTTGTGATGTAAGTGTGTTTTTTACCACATATTTAAAAATAAAATTCGAATTTTACTTTGACATCTAAGGCGCATTTTGCTATTCTATGTTTGTCTAGGAGGGATAATTTTGAAAAGAGAAGTAGCAATTGTAATGGGTAGTATTTCTGATTGGGATACTATGAAAGAGGCAGCTGAAATTTTAGAAAATTTTGGAGTAAACTATGATAAAAAGGTTATTTCAGCTCATAGAATGCCAAAAGAAATGTTCGCCTTTTCTGAAACTGCAAAGGATAAAGGGTTAAAAGTAATTATAGCTGGAGCTGGTGGCGCTGCACATCTTCCGGGAATGGTAGCAGCTAACACTATACTACCTGTTATTGGAGTCCCAGTTAAATCTCGTGCATTAAATGGAATGGATTCATTATTGTCGATTGTACAAATGCCAGCTGGAATTCCGGTAGCTACTACAGCAATTGGTGCTTCAGGTGCTAAGAATGCAGCATTATTGGCGTTGCAAATTTTGGGAATTAATGATGAAGAAATAGCTGAAAAATTAGTTTTATTTAGAAAAAAACAGCATGATGATGCAGAAAAGAGCGGTGAGCAACTTGGATAGTATGATAATGCAAGGAAAAACAATTGGAATTATCGGTGGAGGACAGTTAGGACAAATGTTGTCATTTTCTGCAAAAAAAGCTGGAATGAGAGTTATAATCTTGGATCCTAATCCAGATTGCTCAGCGGGACAAGTTTCAGATGAACAGATTGTAGCACCTTATGATGATATAGACGCAATAGAGGAACTAGCTGATAAGGCCGATGTATTAACCTATGAATTTGAAAATGTTGATCTTAACGCATTAGAGAATGTTAGTAGCAAAGTAGAAATCCCTCAAGGTACGGAATTATTAAGAATTACTAAAGATAGAATAAGAGAAAAAACTTTTTTGCAAAAAAGTGGGTTAAAAGTAGCCCCATTTGCTGAGATAAATAAATTTTCAGATTTAAAAAAAGAGATAAATGAAATAGGTTATCCAGCAATCTTAAAAACATGCGAAGGAGGGTATGATGGTAAAGGACAATTAGTTATCAATTCAGAAAAAGATTTAGTTGAAGCTGATGAAATTATAAAGTTAGGACAATGTATTTTAGAAGGAAAAATAAACTTTCAAATGGAATGTTCGGTCATGGTAGGAAGAAATCTTAGAGGTGAAATTACTGCATTTCCAGTAAGCGAAAATATCCATCGTAACCAGATATTACACGAAAGTATTGTACCAGCTAGAATTCCGAGTGAATTACAAGAAAAAGCAAAAGAAACAGCGGTAAAAGTAGCTGAAAGCTTGAATTTGTGTGGAATCTTAGGAATTGAAATGTTTATAGGTGAGGATAATGAGATTTACATAAATGAATTGGCACCTAGACCACATAATTCAGGACATTACTCAATAGAAGCATGTAATTTTTCACAGTTTGATATTCATAATAGAGCTATATGTAATTGGCCATTACCTAAAATTGAGCTATTAAAGCCAGTAGTGATGGTGAATGTTTTAGGACAACATGTTGAGAAAACACAAGAATTGATACCAAAAAAACCTACATGGCAATTCCATGATTACGGTAAAGGTGAAATTCGTGTTGATAGAAAAATGGGACATGTTACAATATTAACAGATGATATAAATAAAACACTTGATGAGATTACATCAACTCATGTATGGAATTAAAGGAGAGTAAAATGATTTCACGTTATACACGTCCAGAAATGGCAGCAATTTGGAATGATGAAAAAAAATACGAATGTTGGTTAGCAGTTGAGTTAGCTGCGGATGAAGCTTGGGCAAAGCTTGGTCATATTCCTGATGAAGATGTTGAAAAATTAAAGAAAAATGCAAAGATAAATGTAGATCGTATTGCAGAAATAGAAGAAGTAACACATCATGATGTTATTGCATTTACGCGTGCTTTATCTGAGACATTAGGTGATGAAAAGAAATGGGTACATTATGGGTTGACGAGTACAGATGTCGTTGATACTGCCTATGGTTATCAATTAAAGCAAGTAAATGATATTTTACGTAAAGATTTACAAGAATTTAAAGAAATTGTTGCTCGTAAAGCTAAAAAGTATAAGAATACTGTTATGATGGGACGTACTCATGGAGTCCATGCAGAACCTACTACATTTGGCTTGAAATTAGCAAGATGGTATTCTGAGATTAATCGTGATATTGAACGTTTTGAACATGCTGCTAAAGGTGTAGAAGCTGGTAAAATTAGTGGTGCTGTTGGTACATTTGCAAATATTGATCCTTTTGTTGAAAAATATGTATGTGATAAATTAGGAATTAGAGCACAAGAAATTTCTAGTCAAGTTTTACCAAGAGATTTACATGCTGAATACTTATCTGCATTGGCTTTAATTGCTACAAGTTTGGAAGAATTTGCAACTGAAATTAGAGGATTGCAAAAATCTGAAACACGTGAAGTAGAAGAATATTTTGCAAAAGGTCAAAAGGGATCTTCTGCAATGCCACATAAGCGTAATCCTATTGGTTCTGAAAATATCTGCGGATTAGCTAGAGTTTGCCGAGGACATATGGTAACTGCCTTTGAAAATGTTTCTTTATGGCATGAACGTGATATCTCTCATTCATCAGCAGAAAGAATAATTTTACCTGATACTACAATTTTGATTGATTACATGTTACATCGTTTTGGAAAGATTGTTGAGAATTTAACAGTCTTCCCTGAAAACATGAAACGTAATATGGATAGAACATTCGGATTGATTTATAGTGGACGCGTACTTTTGAAATTAATCGATACAGGAATGAGTAGAGAAGAGGCATACGACTTAATTCAACCAAAAACTGCTGAATCTTGGGATAAGCAAGTTCCATTCCGTCCTTTGTTAGAGCAAGATGAAGAAATTTCTAAGCGTTTATCCAAAGAAGATTTAGATGATGCGTTTGATTATCATTGGCATTTACGTCATGTAGATGATATTTTTAAACGCGTGGGATTAGAATAATAAAATATATATTAACAGAAGTGTATTTTATAATATGCTTCTGTTTTTTTGGTTTAAAATACTTGTATTTTGAGATAATTATATGATAAAAGTAATTTGAAGGAAGTGATGAAATGTGTACAAGTGTTAGTGTTATTTCTGAAGATGGAACACATGTTATGGGAAGAACAATGGATTGGTATGATCTTTATGTGAAATCTATGTATGTTCCCAGGGGATATCAGTGGAAATCAGCATTTGATAATAAAAAATATATAAACAAATACGCTATAGTTGGTGGAGGTTTTCAAGATAATAATTATATTGATTTAAGTGATGGAGTTAATGAATGTGGGTTGATGGCCCAAAAATTGACATTTTCTAATGGAGCACAATTGGTTGATGATAAGCATGATGATAAAATCCAACTTGAAGCATATGAATTTGTTACTTATATACTTGGAAATTTTTCTTCAGTAACTGAAGTAGAAGAAAATATAGAGAAAATTGAACTAATGAGTAATGTAATTAATAATACAAAACATGGTGGATCAGAGTTACATTTTAGTCTTTCAGATGAGAGTGGACGAAATATTGTAGTTGAACCTAGTCAGCACCCAATGAGAATAATTGATAATCCTTTAGGGGTAGTAACTAATATGCCTAAATTTGAGCGTCAGTTGGCAAAATTAGAAAATTATATGGAATTTACTGATGAATTTAAAGAAAATTCGATTAAATATGGAAAATTTCATGTAACTACTGGAAAACTGGGTGGCAAGAAGACACCACCAGGATCTTACTCTCCAAGCCAAAGATTTATTCGTGCATCTTATTTAAAGGAACTTGTTGATATGCCTAAAACACGCGATGAAGCCGCATCGTTAGCATTTGGTATATTAGATACAGTTTCAATTCCTAAGAGTAAAGCACATAGACCGACGTATACAGTTTATAGAGCAGTTGCGGTATCAGAGGATAGGACTTATTATTATCAAGTAAATGGGCAAGCTACGGTTAGTGGAATTAAATTAGATGAAGAGCTAGTACAAAATACAGAACCGATAGTATTTAATGTATCGAATATATGGAATCCACAAATGTTAAGTTAATAAAAAAAGTTGCAGACTTCAAAATCTGCAACTAAAAATAAAAAAGATCAGGACAAAATCCTGATCTAACAATTATGAAATGATCCGGGTGAGATTCGAACTCACGACCGTTCGCTTAGAAGGCGAATGCTCTATCCAGCTGAGCTACCAGACCATCACAACAAAAATTATTATATGGTATATACTTATAAATGTCAATTGATTTTTTCTAAATAATAATATTTTTTTGTTAGAAGAATATTTTTTAAATGATATTAGAAATGATTACTATAAATAGTTTTAAGTGTAACTTTAATGATAGGCATTTTTGTGGTAAAATGTTAAAATTGCAATGAGTAGAATTTAAGATATAATTTATTTGTCATTATTATATAGGAGTGTCGTATATGAGCAGAATTTTAATAATTGAGGACGAAAAAAATTTATCTCGTTTTGTTGAACTTGAATTACAACATGAAGGATACGAGACAGAAGTATGTAAAAATGGACGACAAGGTTTAGAATTGGCACTGGACGAAGATTGGGATGCCATTTTATTAGATTTAATGTTACCTGAATTAAATGGTTTGGAAGTTTGTCGTCGTGTTCGTCAAGTGAAGAATACACCAATTATCATGATGACTGCAAGAGATTCAGTTATCGACAGAGTTTCAGGTCTAGATCATGGGGCAGATGACTATATTGTAAAACCATTTGCTATTGAAGAATTACTAGCAAGATTAAGAGCCGTTTTGCGTCGTGTAGAGCTAGAAAATGAACAAAATGGAAATAAACAAACAACACTAACATATCGCGACTTAACTATTGAAAAGGAAAATAGAGTTGTAAGACGTGGAGATGAAATCATAGAATTAACTAAGAGAGAGTATGAACTACTATTAACGTTGATGGAAAATATAAATGTTGTTTTAGCTAGAGATACACTTTTGAAGAAAGTATGGGGATATGAAACACAAATAGAAACAAATGTTGTGGATGTTTATATCCGTTATTTACGTAATAAGATTGATCGTCCTGGAGAAGACAGCTATATCCAAACAGTTCGTGGTACTGGATACGTAATGCGTTCCTAAAAATTAAGGTGTTGATAATATGGAAACGACGAATGAAAAGAAAAAGTTTTTTTCGATTAACTTAAAATGGTCGTTGGGAACAGGTCTAGGTGTTGTTATAATTTTTGCCGTTTTTGCAACACTTTTATTTCAAAGTTTTTCCAGTCTTTTAATAAGACAAGAAAAGGGACATTCAGAAGAGGCGATGAATGCTGTAACTTTAAGGTTAGCGCAATCTAATAGTACACTTACAGATACTGGTGTAAGGGATATTCTTAGCTCTTCTTGGAATGATGATATTCAGAATAGGAAACAAGCAGCAATATATTCTGATTCTGTTTTGACTGCAACTTCAGGAAAAAATATAGGAATTAGTGTTTATAGTGTTAATAAAGAATTGCTATTTGCTTCTAGAGGAGTATTAGTAGATTTTTCTAGCAAAAATAAACAAAAAATCACGAAAATCAATGGACAAACTGTATATATAGTTAGAAGACCTGTTTATTCAAATAAAAGTAATAAATTAATTGGATATGTACAAGTCACTAATAAATTAGTAGATTACGATGCTACTAGACATAAGTTAATATTGATATTTATTGTTTTTGGTGTAACTGCTGGGTTAGCTAGTGCTTTAGTTGGATATGTACTTTCAGCATGGTTATTAAGACCAATAGAACTTATAAATGAAACAATTGGTAAAATAAATACAGATGATGAAAGAGACTCCTTAGCTAACGTTAGAGTTCCGATTCTAAATCAAAATGATGAACTATCAGAATTAAGCAATTTATTTAATGATATGCTTGATAGAATGGAAAGATACATTCAACAACAACAACAATTTGTAGAAGATGTATCGCATGAATTGAGAACACCTGTGGCGATTATTCAAGGACATTTGGACTTATTAAGTAGATGGGGCAAGGATGATCCACAGATATTGGAAGAATCTATTTCAGCATCATTACAGGAAATAACAAGAATGAAAAGTTTAGTTCAGGAAATGTTAGATTTATCTAGAGCAGAACAAGTAGAGTTGCAATTTGGTAATGAAGTTAGCGATGCAAGAGAAGTAGGATTACAAGTATTCAATAATTTCAAGATGATACATCCAGATTTTACATTTGTTTTGGATAATGATTTAAAAAATAATACACCAGTAAAAATTTATAGAAATCATTTGGAACAAGTGTTAATTATTCTGATGGATAATGCAGTAAAATATTCTCAAGATAGAAAAGAAGTTCATATGTCAATTTCGAAGAATAGTAAGTTGGTTGAATTTGTTGTTCAAGATTTTGGGGTTGGAATTTCACAGGAAAATATAGATAAGATCTTTGATAGGTTTTATCGAGTTGATAAGGCACGTAGCCGAGATAAGGGTGGTAATGGACTTGGATTGTCAATTGCTAGAAAGTTAGTTGAAGGCTATTATGGATCTATGTCTGTTGAGAGTGTCGAAGGACAGGGTTCCTTATTTAGAATTTCTTTACCATTGGTAGAATTAGATAATAAAAAATAGGAAGTATGGCAAGTAAGTCATACTTCTTATTTTTTATATAGCTTTAAGAATGAAATTGGTTAAAAAAGAGGCTAGGGGAAAACCATATTTTTAGATGAATTTTAGAAAATAGTTATATTAAAAGCCACTAGGAATCAACGTTTTTAGTAACGCGATTTCTAGCGGCTTTTTCTAGTCTCGATATAAAAAGTTATATTTGATCATTTCTTACGATTTTGCTTACCAGCGTTTCTTTTACGATTTTTTTCATGCATATCCTTAGAAACTGAGGTTACTTTCTTTTCATCATCAGTCTTCTTTACAGGTGATTCAACGGTAACTTCTTTAATTGGTTTATTTTTCAGCTCTTTTTTAATATCCTTACGAATTCTAGGACGCATGAAATTAATAATTAGAGTTTGAATGCAAGCAAAAATACCACCAATAAAGAAATACAATCCTAAACCAGCAGGGGAAATGTATGTCATTCCAGTTAGCATTACTGGAGATACAATAATCATTGATTGCATTTGCTTTTTTTGCTCTTCAGGTAGTCCTAATGTAGACAACCAACCTTGTAAAGCATAAATAACAAATGTTAGCACAACAAAAGTAAAACTTCTATGACCTAAGTTAATTCCCATAAAAGTTGTCTTAGATAACTCAGGAGAATATTGTATTGCCGCATATAAAGCAGCGAAGATAGGCATTTGTATAAGTAATGGAAGACAACCAATTCCACCAACCATAGAAATATTATTTTCTTGGTAAAGTTTCATCATAGCTTGGCTAGCAGCATTTCTCTCTTCAGGAGTCTTGGCATTTTTTTGCTGCTCTTGAATTTTAGCAAGTTGAGGTCTAATCATTGCAATTTTTTCTTGTTGAATGGTTGCTTTTTTAGATTGATTAATCATAATAGGCATCATAATTAATCGAACAATGAAAGTAATAACTATGATTGACCAGCCATAGCTTCCACCTAGAACACCGGATAGCCATTCCAATAAATGTTGAGTAGGTATAGCTAATTTTTCGTAAATGAATCCATAGGGTTTTCCATCCTTGGTTCTTTGTACACAACCACTTAATAATAGAGCGATTGTGAGAAATGAAGGTAATAGTATGTATTTTTTATTTTTATTCATTAATAATTCCCTTTCATATTTATTCTGTAGAATACTATACTTGATTAAACGTTTTTTTTCAATATAAAAATAAACAAGCGGATACAGTGAAACGCTTGTTTAAACAACTAATAAGTTACAGAAAAGTCATTATATGTTTTTACAGGAATTTCTGAAACTTCAATTTTTGTAACTTTAGCAAATGGATTTTTTGGAGCTTTTATAGAAGATATGAATTGCGATAATAATAGACTATTTCCCTGTGCTTCAATATAAACAGTTCCATCGCTTTGGTTACGTACAATTCCCTTAATACCCATATTATCAGCGATAGCTTTAGTTGTATAACGGAATCCAACACCTTGGACGGTACCGAAAACAATAATCTTATAATTTTTCAAACTTATCACCACCTGTTATCATTATACTAAAAAATAAGACATGAACGTTTAATAACCTTAAAAAACGTGATAACATAAGTTAGATAACTAATTGAAAGTAGAGTGTATATTGATGGATATAGGAATTGATAAAATTAATTTTTTTACTTCTAATTTATACGTAGATATGACTGAACTAGCAATTGCCAGAAATGAGGATCCAGATAAATATCTTATAGGTATAGGTCAAAGTAAAATGGCAGTAATTCCACCTACTCAAGATATAGTTACGATGGGTGCGAATGCTGCAGAATCTATGCTCACAAATGAAGATAAAGAAAGCATTGATTTGGTAATTGTGGGGACAGAATCAGGAATAGATAATTCTAAATCAGCAGCTGCTTATATTGCTGATTTGTTAGGTCTAAGAGATGATATTAGAACTTTTGAAATAAAGCAAGCATGTTATGGTGCAACAGCTGCGTTACAAATGGCTAAAGCACAAGTTGCGTTAAATCCGGATAGTAAAGCGTTAATTATAGGTGCAGATATTGCTAAATACGGATTGAATACTCCTGGTGAAGTAACACAAGGTGGTGGAGCAGTTGCAATGTTAGTTAGTGCTAATCCTAAATTATTGTCATTTGAAGGAGGTTCGACATATCTATCACGTAATATAATGGACTTTTGGAGACCTCTTGGACATAGCGAGGCTTTAGTTGACGGAAAATATTCATCAAACGTATATTTAGACTTTTTTAATAATGTTTATAGTAATTATAAAGATAAGACTGGATTTACTATTGATAATTTTGAAGCTCTTTTATTTCATTTGCCATATACTAAAATGGGATTAAAAGCATTACGAGAAGCACAAAAAGATACAGATGCTAAAGTGTCAGCTAAATTAGCTCATAGATTTGAAGATTCACGCTTGTACAATCGACAAGTAGGCAATTTGTATACGGGTTCCTTATATTTAAGCCTATTATCATTATTAGAAAACAATGATGATTTAAAATCTGGTGACAGATTAGGTCTATTTAGTTATGGTTCTGGAGCACAGGGAGAATTCTTTGCTATGCTTTTGAGAAAGGATTATCGTAAATATTTAATGAATACAACAAATGAGTTTCTACAAAAAAGAACACGTATTTCTGTCGAAGAGTACGAAAAAATTTATTTAAGGAGCTTACATTATGAAAATAATAGTGAATTAGATTTAGATATGGATGATGCTCAATTTGTTTTAACAGGCATAAAGGAAAATCAAAGACAATATAAAAATAGAATTTAAATAATTTTTATTCTAATCTTAATTATGTCAAGCTTTAGAACTAAAGGAATATTTGGTAAAATAAGATTATAGTTTTATTTAAAAATTAATGATTATTAAGGAGAGTTCAAATGGCGGATTCAAACCAATTTAATTTATCAGACCATGACTATGCGACAAAAGAGTTATCTAACTCATTGATAAGCAAAATAGAATATTTAAAGGTTTTAAACGATGCTATTGACGAGCAAGACGACCGATTAGTTTATCAATTAATAGACGGTCAACGCTACTCCAAAGAAATTTTAAAAGCAAAACATAGCGTAGCAGATATAGAAAATGAAAGTTTAATTTTAGATGTTCATGATAAAATAAGTGCTTTTTTGAGTAAAAAGTTAATTACTTATTTACGTGAAATGTATCCTTTCTTTTATTTTGAAGAGATAGGTGTAGGGCGTTTTCAATTTTATTTTGGAAATTGGTGGGGACGACGCTTATTTGGTGAATTAGATGTATTGAATGTCGAATTCAAATTTAATGCTGAAGAATACGAAAAGTTATCTCGAGCATTTGAATTAGAAGTAGAGAATAAAAGATATAATACAGATGAAATTAATAAAATTTCTGAAGAGACAGATTCTTTACAAGAGTTAATAGACGGACAAGACAGTCGTGATCAACGTAAAGATGAAATAAGAAAAGAATTGAAGAGACAATCTCAGGAAAAAGTAAGTTTCTGGGAGCAATCTAAACAAAAGGAACAAAGACAAAAGTTAATGTCGGAGTTATCAAAACTAACTGATTTAGATGAAGCAGCAAATAATGCGTATCAAAAGATTCGTGAAAATGAAGAAAAAGTTTTGAATTTATCGAAAGAAGATACATTATTAGGCTATGAAAAGCAAAGTATTATTACAAAGTTTGGTACATTTGAAAACTTTATTGACCATAATAATTCTCTATATCGTGATTATATTGCTGATTTAATTGCAAGAAAAGGGAGAGTAGATTAGTATGGAAAAAAATAATAGCAATGGTACTGTTACCTTTTACCCTAATAACTATGAAAATAGTGAGGAAGATGTACACTCTTTAAGTACTAAAGGAAGACTTCTTTCATATAACAATCAACTAAAAGATAGTTTACATAATGGATTGAAGTTCACAGAGTTATTGGATGAACTTATAGAAACTACGGATTCCCAAAATTTATTAAGAGCTGCAATGGAACTGACTCTATTTCAACTAGATACGGCTTATTTAGTTTTTCCTCAACAATATAGTCAATCTGATTATTATTTGATCTTTTTAAATAGATTATTACAGTTACATCAAAACGAACAGGTTATACTACAGTCATCCGATAGAAATGATGAATTGTATCATGAATTTCCAGGGATAAATCAAAATGGCTACTTCACTTTTAGAATAGATAATACAGAAGAAGGTGGGGCTTACTATACTGAAAAAAATACAGGTGAAATTTTGTTCTATCTTAACTTCCAAAGAAGAATTTTACATTTCAATAGTAGAGCTATCACTAACTTATTAGTTGTTGATTATAGCAAGACATACAATTATGAAACTGTGAAGAAGTTTGAGATGTATTTAATGGCTTTAGGAGAATATTTCAAAAAAGATTATGGATTTGATGTGGACTTTAACATTATGGATCCTTCCAATAGTACATTCTATCAATTTGGTAATACAGGTATTCCTCAAGCGGCTCTAGATAAATTATTTATTCAAGCTGCGAGAGAAAACTTTATGTTAATAACAGGCTTGCATAATGAAGCTATTTTGAAACTGGATAATGGTGTTGAAGTTACAATTTATGATAAATCAATAGAAGATAGTAGTGCTACATTAAATAAGTGGGGATTAGTTGTTACAGATGATGATCATAAAGTATCTTGGTTTGATTTACTGTTCCAATATGATTTTATTCGTACATGGTACTTAGATAATTTAAGTAGTTTAGAAATACAATCTAATCCTTTATATTTCTAATTATAAATTTTTGCTGAGGGTCTAATTTATATGGATATTAATGAAATAGCTAAAAAAGTTAGAGGAAGAGAAATTAAGTTGTTTTTACCAACAAAAGTTTTAAATCCAGAAGAAAGAGTAGCTGGACTCTATGTAGGTTTAAATATTTATTTGGCAAAGATGATGGAAAATGTTCGTAATGAGAATAGAAAAGAACTTATAGAATATTTTTGTGAGACAATGGTATATTTTATAAGTATTGCTAATGAAAAGAAATGGCTCTACCTATTATTATTAAATGAAGAACAAATATCAAATTTTAAGTCTAAATGGCATAGTAAATCATATAATAGTGTTTATTTAATTATTCAACAACAGATAAATAAGTGCTATTTTAGTCATCAAAGTACAGAATTTGTACATGCGTGGCATATGTTAATAAAATTTGGCTTGGTAGAATTAGGGATAAGTCCAGAAGAGATAGAAGATTATTTTAATCAATAAAACTAAGAATAATTTGAAATAAGCTTGCAAAAGAGTATTCATTCTTGATACTATTTATAGGTAGCTAATTGATGGGAATACTTATGTCTTTTATTTAATGTATTTCGCTAACATAATTTTAGGAGGATAAACAATGATTTCAGTTAACGAATTTAAAAATGGTTTAACTATTGAAGTAGATGGTGAACTATGGCGTGTTGTTGAATTTCAACATGTTAAGCCAGGTAAGGGATCTGCATTTGTACGTTCTAAATTAAAGAATTTACGTACAGGTGCTGTACAAGAAAAAACATTCCGTGCGGGTGAAAAAGTAAATCAAGCACAAATAGATCGTAAAAAGATGCAATATCTATATGCTGATGGTGATAACTATGTATTTATGGATACAAATACTTACGAACAGCTTGAATTACCAGGTTCACAAATCGAAGAAGAACTTAAATATATGAAAGAAAACATGGTAGTAAGTATCATAATGTTTGGTACAGAAACATTAGGTGTTGAATTACCTAATACAGTTGACTTGGAAGTTAAAGAAACAGAACCAGGCATCAAAGGTGATACATCTTCAGGTGGGTCTAAACCGGCTACAATGGAAACTGGCTTAGTAGTACAAGTTCCTTTCTTTGTTAGTGAAGGAGACGTTTTAACTATTAATACAAGTGACGGTACTTACATTTCACGTGCTTAGTTAAGAGGTGTTTTTAATGGCAGATAATATCGTCTTAAAAAACGAAGAAACAAATGATTTAGGTAGAATAGAGATGGCACCTGAAGTTTTGGAAATTATTATTGGAATTGCAGCTGCTAAGGTTGATGGAGTTTATTCAATGAGAGGATCATTGGCTAATAATATTTCTGCACTTCTTGGTCGTCAAAATCGTGGTAAAGGTGTAAAACTAAGTAATACAGATACAGATTTAGCTGTTGATGTATATACTTTCCTTAATTACGGTGTCTCTGTTCCTAAAGTAGCTAATGAAATTCAAGAAAAAGTACGACAACAAGTATTGTTTATGACTGGGATAGAATTAGCGGCAGTTAATGTTCATATTCAAGGTATGGTTCCAGAAAAAGAAGAACCTACAGTTGATCCTAACAACCTATTTGAAGAAAATGGTGACGAATAATGAGCTTGAGTAGACACGATATTAGAAAAATAGCATTTCAAACTTTGTTTGCATTAGGAAGTAATCCAGATGCAAATAGTGAAGACATTTATCAAGAATTACTAGATGAAGATAACAATGATTCTGATTTATCATATTTAAACGAACTTGTAGATGGTGTTCTAGACCATCAAAGTGAAATTGATATGGAAATTACTAAATATTTGAGAAAAAATTGGAATATTGGTCGACTTAATAAAACTGATTTGATTATCTTGAGAATAGCTATATTTGAAATTAAGTATAGTGATGTTGCTAGTAAAATTGCTGTTAATGAAGCTGTTGAATTGGCAAAGGAATTCAGTGATGATAAGTCATATAAATTTGTAAATGCTATTTTACAAAACTTAATATAAAAATGAAATACAGTTATATCACTGATATAGCTGTATTTTTGATTATATAATTAGTTTTTTTAATTATTTTGAGAACGTGCGCATTAGATAGATCATTTATGGTAAAATTTATTTTATGAATTAATGTTTAAAGGGGAAATTTTTATGGTAGCAACAATATTAGATGGGCGAATGTTATCTAAAAAAATAAGAACTAATGTATCTGAAAAAGTTAGCTTATTAAAACAAGAAGGGATAACTCCAAAATTAGTAGTAATTTTAGTAGGCGAAGATCCTGCTAGTCAAGTTTACGTAAGAAATAAAAGAAAAACTGCACATGCGTTAGGTATAGAAGCTGTAGATATTAGATTGCCTGAAAATGTTGAAGAAGATGAATTAATTAGGTTAATTGATGAATTAAATAGTGATGGAACTGTTCATGGTATTTTAGTACAATTGCCGTTACCAAAACATATAAATGAAAATAAAGTAACCCATAGAATTATACCCGAAAAAGATGTAGATGGATTTCATCCTTTAAATATCGGAAAACTATTTATGAATATACCTGGACCATTACCTTGTACCCCAAGAGGAATTATGGAATTTTTCAAGGAATATGATATTCCTGTTTCAGGAAAAAGAGTTGTAATTGTTGGTAGAAGTAATATTGTAGGTAGACCAATGGCTGCATTGTTGGTAAATAGTGATGCTACTGTAACAATAGCGCATAGTAAGACCAAGAATTTAGCTGAAGTGACAAAGCAAGCTGATATTTTGATTGTTGCTATTGGTAAAGGTGAGTTTATAGATGAAAATTATGTAAAGAAAGGAGCTGTTGTGATAGACGTGGGTATGAACAGAAATAATGATGGAAAATTAGTTGGCGATGTTAATATGGAAAGTGTGAGCAAAGTAGCCAGCTATATAACCCCAGTTCCTGGTGGTGTAGGGCCAATGACAATTGCAATGTTGATGAAACAAACAGTAGAATTAGCAGAAAGAAGTGTTGCTGGTGAGTAAAGAATATTTAACGGTAAGTGCTCTGACAAAATATTTGCATACTAAATTTACTCGTGATCCTTATTTAAGAAGGGTATATTTAACAGGTGAAATATCTAATTTTAGACGTAGAGCTACACATCAGTACTTTAGTTTAAAAGATGATAATGCTGTGATAAGTGTAATGATGTTCCAAAGTGCCTTTTCAAAAATAAAGTTTGAACCAGAGGAAGGAATGAAAGTTTTGGTCTCTGGGAGAGTTGATTTATATGAAAAATCCGGAAGATATCAAATAATTATTGATACAATGCAACCTGATGGAGTAGGTACACTATATCAAGCATATGAACAACTGGTAAAAAAATTACGAATAGAAGGATTATTTAATGAAGAATTAAAGAAACCTTTGGTTAAATACCCCAAGAGAATTGCTGTTATTACCAGTCCATCTGGTGCAGTTATTAGAGATATTATTACTACAACGCATAGACGCTATCCAATTGCACAACTAGTTTTATTCCCAGCTGTTGTTCAAGGAGATGATGCTGCTGATTCTTTAGTTGGAAGATTAAAACAAGTAAACGAAGAAGGAAATTTTGATACAATAATTATTGGTAGAGGCGGAGGATCAATAGAGGATTTGTGGCCTTTTAATGAAGAAAAGGTTGCTAGGGCAATTAGTGATAGCAAGATTCCAGTTATATCTTCTGTAGGTCATGAAACTGATACAACAATTGCAGATTTAGTAGCAGATGTTAGAGCTGCTACACCTACAGCAGCAGCTGAATTAGCAACACCTGTATTGAGTGAAGAAATAGTGAAGATTAAGCAGTATCGTTTAAGAATAATACAAGTTCTAAAAAATAAAATATCCAATTATCAACAGATTTTAGATAAAGTATGTAGTTCATATATTTTGCAACAACCAGATAGACTATATACAGGGTATGCGCAAAATTTAGATTCATTGATTAATAGAAAAAATCAAGCTTTTAAAAATTTAGTTTATCAAAATGAAAAACAATTACAGTTATTAGAAAGTAATTTACAACATAATAATCCAAGCATTAGAATTAAAGATGAAAAAAATAATTTACAACAGTTATTAGAAAAAATGCATCTAGGGATGTTAGGTGTTTTTAATGATAAAAGCTATAAATTAGAAAAATTAATGTCATCTTTAGATATGTTAAGTCCATTGAAAGTTATGAATAGAGGATATAGTTATATTTTAAAAGATGGTAAAACAGTAAAAAATGTTAAATCATTACAGCCAAATGATGATGTAACACTTTATTTTGAAAATGGTAGTGCTGAAGCTAGAATAACAAAAATTAGAGAGGAAAAAGAATAATGGCAGAAAAAGTAACTTTTGAACAAGATATGAAGAACCTTGAAGAAATAGTAAAAAGACTTGAGCAGGGAGACATTCCATTAGAAGAAGCAATTGAAAAATTTAAACAAGGGATGGATTTGAGTAAAAAATTACAAAATACACTTCTACAAGCAGAAGAAACATTGACTAAAGTAATAGATGATAATGGAGATGAACAATTATTTGAAAAAGAAAATGAGGATTAGTAATTTAACTGAATTTGAAAAAATCTCACTCCCAAAATTAGAGAATGAGATGGATCTTTATTTAAATTCTTTGAATAGTAATCAAATTTTGAAAGAATCTATGAGATATTCAGTTGATGCTGGTGGAAAAAGAATAAGACCTTTATTGGTGTTAATTTCAGCGTATTCTTTAGGTAAGAAAATTTCAAAAAGTGATTATCAAGTGGCAGGTAGTTTGGAACTTCTGCATACCTACTCATTAATTCATGATGATTTACCAGAAATGGATAATGATGAATTAAGAAGAGGAAAGCCAACTAACCATAAAAAATTTGGGCAAGCAATAGCAGTTTTAGCAGGGGATGGTTTGTTAACGACTTCATTTGAATGGCTATCTCTTACTGATATTGATAACGATAAAAAAATAAAATTAATCTCACAATTAGCTTTGGCTGCTGGACCACAGGGGATGGTAAGTGGTCAAACTGATGATATTTTAGGGGAAAGTAAAAAATATAATTTGGAAGAATTGAAACATCTTCATGCAGGTAAGACAGGTGCATTGTTAAGATATGCTTGTGTTGCCGGAGGGATTTTGAGTGATGCTTCTGATAATCAATTAGAGTTACTAAGAAAATATGGTGAGAATTTTGGCTTAGCATTTCAAATTTATGATGACTTATTAGATGTAATTGGTGATGCCAAATCTTTAGGCAAAAATGTTCATAAAGATGAGATAGAAAATAAAAATACTTATCCAATTCTTTTAGGAGTACAGGGGACCAAGGAAGCTTTAGTTGAAGTTTTAAATAATACTGAGAATTTATTAAAAGAAATGGCGAATAATGATATTGCAATAGACCTATTTGAGCAATCGTTAGATTATTTTAAAGTAAGGAAGTAATTATGAAAAAAGAACGTGTAGATGTACTATTAGTTAAACAGGGATTATTTTCTACAAGAGAACAAGCTAAAAGGGCTGTAATGGCTGGCGAAATTTTAGGAGAGAACGAAGAAAGATTAGATAAACCCGGAATGAAAATTTCTGTAGATACTGAGTTACATTTTAAGGGGACAAAAATGCCTTATGTAAGTAGAGGCGGTTTAAAACTCGAAAAAGCACTTAAGGTATTTAAAGTTGATGCAAAAAATAAAACTATGTTAGACATAGGATCGTCTACTGGAGGATTTACAGATGTAGCTCTACAAAAAGGGGCCAAATTAAGCTATGCTTTAGATGTAGGAACTAATCAATTAGCTTGGAAGTTGCGTCAAGATGACAGAGTTGTTGTTATGGAGAATACAAATTTCAGATACAGTAAATTAGAAGATTTTACTAAAGGACAACCAGATTTAGCTACAATAGATGTTTCTTTTATTTCTTTACAGTTAATATTACCAACTTTACATGAGATTATTCAAAATAATGGTGATGTAATAGCTTTAATTAAGCCCCAATTTGAAGCAGGAAAAGAAAAAGTTGGAAAACATGGAATTGTAAGAGATCCAAAGGTTCATCTAGAAGTACTAAATAAAATCATAAGTTTTGCAGCTGAAGAAAATTACGATGTTGTTGAATTAGATTTTTCACCTATCACTGGTGGGGAAGGAAATATTGAATTTTTAGTTCATCTGGTATCTAAGGAAAGTGTTGGAAATATTTCGCCTAGTGTAAATCCTGAGTTAATTGTGAAACAAGCTCATGCTACATTAGATATTAAAAAGAAAGCATAATTATATGAGAGAGGGATGAACTGAATGAGAAAGCAAGTCAGACAGAAACTTATCAAGGAAATCCTCCAAGAAAATGTTATATATAAGCAAGAAGATATTGTAGAAAAGTTAAATGCTCGTGGAATAAATGTAACGCAAGCAACTATTTCTCGCGATGTAAAAGAAATGCAACTAGTTAAATTGCCAACACAAACTGGTAGTTATAGGTATAGTATGCCTACGCTAAAAGAAATTAATGTAGAAAAGAAATTGAGTGATACATTAAGTGAATCATATGTTTCTTCAGCACAAAATAGAGAACTATGTGTATTTAAAGTTTTACCTGGTAGTGGACCTGCAGTTGCTAATCTGATTGAACAAGCAAAATATCCGGAAGTTTTTGCGACTTTAGGAGATGATGCTACAGTCATGATATTTGCTTACTCAGAAGAAGATGCAATAAAAATGGAGAATAAGTTGTTAAATCTGATAAATATAGGGTGATTATATGTTACAAGAATTATCAATAAAGGATTTCGCCATTATAGATGAAATACAAATATCATTTCAACCTAAGATGACAGTATTGACGGGTGAGACAGGTGCTGGTAAATCAATTATTATTGATGCTCTGGGCTTATTAGCAGGAGGCAGAGGTTCTACTGAATTTATTCGTAAGGGTGAGAAAAAAGCTGTTATTCAGGGGTTATTTACATTACCTAGAGAAGCTAATACTTACAACATTTTGGAAGAATACGGAATAGATTCTGAAGATGGACAAATAATCTTGCAAAGAGATTTATATCGAGGCGGAAGAAATATTTGTCGCATCAATGGAATGATGGTAAATTTGGCAACTTTACGAAAGGTAGGAGAAACATTAATTGATATTCATGGGCAGAATGAGCACCAAGAATTGATGAAGCCAGAAAACCATATAGATTTGTTAGATGAATATGATAAAAAAACATCCCAGTTAAGAAATCAATATCAAGTTGTGTATCAAAATTATCGTAAGCTAAAATTATCAATGGAAAAAAAAGAAGCTGATGAGAAGGCCTGGGTCCAAAGACTAGATATGCTAAATTTCCAAGTCAAAGAAATTGAAGAAGCTGGTTTAAAAATTAATGAAGAAGATGAACTAGTCGAAGAAAAAAATAAATTGGATAATTTTCAAGCAATACATGATGCTTTAGAATTAAGTTATCAAATTTTATCTGGTGAAAAAATAGATGTAGTTGGAAATTTAGGAAATGCAATGAATGAGTTAAGCGATGTTTCAGATTTATCAGAAAATCTTCAAGAAATCAATACTAAAATTTCAGATGCTTTTTATAGTCTAGAAGATGCCGCTCGTGATATTTCAGATGAACTTGATTCAATGGAGTGGAATGGAGAAAGGTTAAATGAAATAGAGGAAAGATTAGAGTTGATCCACCAATTGAAGAGAAAATATGGTGATACAATAGAGGATATTTTGCATTATCATAGTAGAATTGAAAAAGAATTAAGAGAAATGGAAAATGCGGAACAAAATTCAGAAAAGCAAGAAAGACAATTATCTGAGGCATTAGAAAAAGTAAAAGAATTGGCAATAAAACTTTCGAAACAGCGGAAGAAAAGCGCTAAAAAATTAGAAAAAATGATCCATGAACAATTAAGTGCATTATATATGGACAAAGCTGTATTTGAAGTTAAATGTTTAAATAATTCTAAATTGTATTCTAAAGGTATCGATAAAGTTGAATTTTATATTCAAACTAATCCAGGTGAAGAAATGGGCCCATTAGCTAAGATAGCTTCAGGTGGTGAACTTTCACGAATAATGTTAGCTTTAAAAACAATTTTTTCTCAAAAGATGGGTGTCACAAGTATTATCTTTGATGAAGTTGATACTGGTGTTAGCGGTCGTGTAGCTCAAGCGATTGCTGAAAAAATAAGCCAAATTTCAAATAATTCACAAGTTTTATGCATTACTCACTTACCGCAAGTTGCAGCAATTGCAGACAATCATTACTATATTTCAAAATCTGTCAACGATGGTAGAACAGAAACTTCATTAAAAGAATTAGATGAAAAACAAAAAATTAGAGAGATAGCAAGAATGTTATCTGGATCTGAAATTACAGAATTAACATTGAAACATGCAGAAGAATTAATTAAAATGTCAAAATAAAAAGCTAGGATTTGGTATTGTGTAACACCATATATTGGTATAAAAACAATACATCCTAGCTTTTTAAATAAGATCACGATATAATCCAACAACTTTTCCTAAAATAGTTACATTTTCTAAGATAATAGGATCCATTGTATCATTTTCGGGTTGTAATCGGTAATATCCATCTTCTTTGAAGAAACGTTTGCAAGTTGCTTCATTCTCTTCAGTCATAGCAATAACTATTTCTCCATTATTTGCAGAAGATTGCTTACGAACAATAACTTGATCACCATCTAAGATACCAGCGTTTATCATACTCTCGCCACGAATAGATAACATGAAAAGATCATCAGCAGATTCAAAATAAGGTGGTAGAGGAAAATAATCTCTATTTTCTTCAACTGCTAAAATAGGTTCACCAGCAGTAACAGTACCTACAATGGGAATTTGAGTTTTGTTAGGTAACTCATCCAACATTTCTAAGCCTGCTAAAGTAATTTCAATGGCGCGAGGTTTAGTAGGATCGCGTTTAATGAGGCCCTTACTTTCAAGCTTAGAAAGATGTCCATGAACGGTTGAAGTAGATGATAAACCAACAGCGTTACAAATTTCACGAACAGTAGGTGGGTAGCCACTATCAGATACATGTGAAAATATATAACGAAGAATATCATGTTGACGTTTCTCTGATTTTGTCATTCTAGACACTCCAATATTAATATAATAACTTGATTATAGCATAGAATTATTAAGAACGTCAAACTAACGTTCGTGTTTATAACTTGTCTTTTTGTAAGCTTTTTGATAATATGTCAAATAGAGTAAATCACAAAGGAGTGAGACGATTGGCTGATAATAAAGGAATTCCACAAGAGTTAATAGATAGAATAAATGAACTTTCTAAAAAGAAAAAAGAAGAAGGCCTAACATCTGAAGAGTTAGCAGAACAAAAAGAATTACGAGAAACCTATCTTTCTTTATTTAGAGAAAATTTTAGAAGCCATATTGAAATGCTACAAGTATATGATAAAAATGGTAAAGAAGTAACACCTGAAAAGGTAAAAAAGATTCAAAGAGAACGTGGTCTAAGAGATGATTAATTTATCTTAGTGTAAGCGTTGATAGGTAATATTACAAATGATATAATATAATAAGCGTTAAAAAGTAAGATTAATTTTTTAAATTATTAGATAGGTTAATCTTATTAGAGGAAGGAGAACTTATAGATGAGTACAGGTATTTGGGTGCTTATTGTCATTATTGCTGCTGTGCTAGGCTTTGTTGGTGGTTTTTTTGCTGCTCGAAAGTACATGGAAGACTATTTAAAGAAGAATCCACCTATTAATGAACAAATGATGCGTACTATGATGATTCAAATGGGACAAAAACCATCTGAAAAGAAATTGCATCAAATGATGAATGCAATGAAGAATAATTATGGTAAGAAGTAATTAGTTTTTGAGGGAGTGAGTAGATGTAAGTCAGTCACTTCCTTATTTATTATTATAATTTAGATTAAGGTGGTATTATTTAATGCAAGTACATAACGTCAATTTAACAATTAGTGCCGTAAGACCAGAACAATATCCAGATGCTAAATTGCCAGAAGTAGCACTTGCTGGTCGTTCCAATGTTGGAAAGTCTTCATTAATTAACACATTAATTAATAGAAGAAATTATGCCCGTACGTCAAGTCAACCCGGAAAAACGCAAACGCTGAATTTTTACAATATCGAGGATTTATTATATTTTGTTGATGTACCAGGTTATGGATATGCTAAAGTTTCACAAAAAGAAAGAGAAAAATGGGCTAGAATGATAGAAACATATTTTTCTACTCGACAAGAGCTAAAGGGAGCTATCAGTTTAGTAGATGCTCGCCATGAACCTTCAGAATTAGATTGTCAAATGATAGAATTTTTGCATTATTACAATATACCTGTATTAGTTGTAGGAACGAAAATAGATAAAATTCCAAAAAGCAAAAGAAATAAAAGTGAAAGTCAAATTAGAAAAAAACTACAATTGACAAAAAATGATAGACTAATTTTATTCTCTGCTGTTGATAAGATAGGTAAAGATGAAGTTTGGAATTGGATTGAAAGTATTACCAAAGTTAATTAATAATTGTGAGGAATATTATGGAATTTAATGAATATCAAGAAGCGGCTAATCGAACATTATATGGAAATGAGCAAGTTCTTACAAATTGTGCATTAGGATTAGCTGGGGAAACAGGACAAGTTGTTGATTTAGTTAAGGCGTATACTTTTAAAGGAAAAGATTTAGATAAAGAAAAATTAGTACATGAACTTGGGGATGTACTTTGGTATTTATCACAAATTGCAGAATGGGCAGATATACCCTTTGATGAAGTAGCGCAAGAAAACATCGAAACGTTAAATAAACGTTACCCTAATGGATTTAATCCAGCAAATTAATCAAAAGTCATTGTGTTTATGAAACATAATGACTTTTTTATTAAGAAATATTTTTTTAAAGTAGACAACAGGTTGAAACTTTGTCATAATTCTTATGATAGGGGTGTCGAATTTGAAAAAAAAAGTTATAAGTCTTTTCAAAAAGAATTGGAAATATTGCTTATTAGTAATATTAGTATTGAGTATAATTTTAGTTATTAAAAATATTAACAAAAGACACTACGATATTGAAGATTATAATTCTAATATTCAATTAAAAAATGATGGCTCTATAGGAATATCGACACGTGTACAATATAATATTCATGGTAAGTATGACTTATTAGTTATTCCACAAGCATTACCAAAAGATGTAGATACGATTAATAATGTGGAAGTGTATGAAATTAAAAATAACAAGCAAGTCTTATTAAAAAAAGGGACTAATGCAGATATATCTAAAGAGGCCAAGATGAATGCTGGTAAATATTTTGTCACTTCTGATTTAGCAGAAACAAATACTAAAGTAAAAGTAAGAATATATCAACCAGTTGAAAATGAGAGAGTTACATACAAACTAACATATAATGTACCAAATGCGATTATAAATTATGGTAATAGTAATATTTCAGAATTAAATTGGAATATACTGAGTAATTGGGGACATAAGTTTAGCAATATTGATATAACATTTGATTTACCTAAAAAAAATCCACAAATTTTACGAGCATGGGTGAGAGGCACAACCAATGGTAAAATAACGACTAGTAAGAAAAATGGAAAAGTGAATTTTAATTTGAATAGTCTTTCCGAAAATAAGAGTTTACATTTAAGGCTAATATGTTCTAAAGATCTATTTGCCTATAACACCAACAATATGTTTAAAACCCCTATTCCAACAGAAAGTAGTATTGCAAGATATGAATATAAAAATAGTGATAAGGTAAAGAGGAATAGTAAAATAAAATATACTGGAAAATATATTTCTATAACAATATTATTAATTGTTATGACAATTATGGGAATATTCAGTTGGAGAGTGTTATCTAGAAATTTAGTTTTATCAAATTATCTTAAGTTTACAAAATATTCATTTGATATTCCTAACATATCGGTTAAATATGTTAGATCGATTTTATTTCCTAAACGAAAGCCAAACAGAAATGTTTATGCAGCATATATAGTAGACTTAATAAATAAGGGTGATCTAGTATTAAATCCACTAAGAACTGAAAATTATCAGACTATATATGACTACGAATTGCAAGTTAAAGATGAACAATTTATAGAAAATAATAGATTGAATACATTATTATTTAGTAATCTTACTTCTGACAATAAAATTAAGTTATCTGAAATAGAGGAAACTGTCAATCTTATGAAAATTTCAGAAGTTACTGAAACTTATAAGCAATGGCAAGGGAAAATTAAAGAAGAAGTGGATAATCTATTTAAACTGGAACATAAACGTAATTTAAAAGGTTATTTTACTAAAAAATGGTTAATATACTGGACACTATTCAATCTAGTAGGAGTAATTTTATTTTTTATTGTATCTAAGTGGTTAGGGATAATTATAGCTACAATTCTTATTGTTAATGATATAAGTTTGATATATATATTTATTAATGTTTATAAATATAAACCTGAAATATTTATAGAACTGAGAAGATTAAAGATTTTATATCGAAGTTTACGCAATATAGAAAAGCTAGAATTGAATGATGTTGGTGATGAAAATTTTTGGGAAAAATTATTACCATATGCAATAGCTTTAAATACGGGAGAAAGAACAAATCGAAAACTATATCAATTATATAGTGAATCAAATATCTTTATGAAAGATTCTATACTATATATAGGAGATTTTGCTGAAAAAATAGGTGAAATTTTTATTAGGTTAGATTTAAATAGTGAAACGTTGAATATAAAAAAATAAACTATAAATACTGGTAAATGTGGGAATTTACTGGTATTTTTTATTAAATATTTTAAATATGATAAAAAATTAAAAAGTAACTATATTAAGAGCAATATTTTTATTATAATAAGGGTAGTATATTTTAGTTTGCTGGGAAGAAAGAGGCGGATGTGTAATGGACAATAAAGGAATAGTACAGAATGACATAGCAGACGCACAAGATAAGGTCCAAAAACCTCAACAAAATTTAAAAGATGAAATCAAAAATTTAAACAAAGATATAGTTGAATTCACAGAATTAAAAAATGAAAAAGAGTCAGAGTTAGACAACTTATTAAATTTACAAATATCATTACAAAATGAATATGCAAAATTAGTTAACATAAAAGAAAAAATTTCAAATGAAGGTGAAGAGAGTCAGAAAGAAGAGTTAGAGAGAAATAAAAAATCTCTAGAAAGAGTAGAGAAATCTTTACACGAGACGGAATTACAGTGGAATGATAATCATAGAAAATTGATTCAAGCCAAAAAAGATCTAAATAATGTAGAAGAAGAAGTTAGCAACATTGAAAAAAAACAAGTTAATGCTAAAGATAGTTCAGAAATAATAAAAAGAGATGTAGAACGTGCTGATAGAAAAGTAAAGATTTCTTATGAAGATTGGATGCGTAAGAAAAAAGAAATAGAGAGTACAGAAAAAGATATAGCTCAGTGTAAAAACGATATTTCTAGTAAGAAGAAGCAGTTAGAAAAAGAAAAAGATAAGTTACCAACTACGGATAAGTTAGTCAAAGAAGTACAGAAAAAAATAGATAAGAATTTGGAAAATATAGATACAGTTCAAAAGCAAAGGGATGAATTACAATCTATATTATCTAAATTAGCAATTGCAATAGAAAAAGAAAAAAATAAAATAGACTTATTGCCGCAAATTAGGATACCTCAAGACTACACACAACTGCTCTTTGAAAATTTTAATTATGGAAAAATTTCTCGTGAAGAAGTAGCAGATATAATATCTCCAGGCCTAGAACTTAATAATAAGAAGTTGAATTTTTCAGAAATTGATGATAAGAATAAAATTTCAGATGTAACAAAGCTTACACTGCAAGAATTAATAGAAATCTCAACATTTGTAGCAAGTTTATTAAATCCATTACGAGAAAAAATGGGAAGTAGGTTAATAGAGGTTACTCCAGATTCTATACAGTTCACACAAGCAGTGGTAGATAGGTATAATCAGGATAATTGGCAAACTTTTTACAGTCAGAAAAGTAATAAATTAGGTTTAGGACATGATATTGAAGGATTGTCAGATCTATGGAACCAAACTCCAAGTGTTTTTGAGGATTATGATAGCAAGGATGAAGAATTGGCTAATGGTGAAGAGTATTTTAATGAATTTAGTGATAATGAAATGACTATGGCTGACTTAAAGACTGTGATTTATAGAGTATTAGTTGATTTTCTATTTAATGACACTAAAAATAATTTTGGCCATTTAGAAACGTTGCTTGGTTTAAATAAAAGCAAAGACTATAGTACACACTATATGGCTGTGGGAATTGATAACAATTTAGCTATTCACTTTGAATTCGCGTATAACAATATAAAAGCTAATGGTTCATATGTCATATCTGATTTTGGAAAGAAAAATATAGAAGCAAAGATCAACGAATTAAAGGCTGAGCAAGCTGGAAACTTAATAAAATTAAGTGATCTTAATAGTCAATTGGAAAATGAAAATAAGAATAAAATAGCGTTGGAAGAAGAGTTACAAAATGCCCAAAAGGGTCCTGATATGACTGGGATTATGAAATTGGAAGATGATTTAAATTCTTTGAATAAAAATATTAGCGTACTACAAGATAGATTAAGAGGGAAAAACAATTTATCAGAATTGGTACGTGAAGAGTGGATAAAGAATAAGGGACTTTTAAGAAGAGAAGAAAATAAATTTGAAGCAAGCAAAGCAGCTATCACTGCAACTGAAACTGAATTGAATTCTATTAAAATTGATTTAAGTCAGAAAGAAAAACAAGTAGAAAAATATAATAAATCAGAGTTAGAAAATAGTGAACAATTGAATATTTTGAAAGTAAACTATGAAACTATTCAAGAAAATATACAGACTATATTAGACGATTTAAAAGAATATAATGGGATTGATCAAAAGATTGAAGAATTAAAGGAAAAGCTTATTAATAATGAAAAAGATGTAGCAAAGATAACTGCCGTATATAATGATTTAGTTGTTAAAGTTCAATCATATCAAAATGTATTAGAATATAAGGAAAAAGAATTAAGTGACTTACAAGAATATGAATAGTCTAACATAAGTTAATAGTGTCAAGTTAATTTCCTTAACAAATAATAAAAAAAACTGGAAATAGGTTTGAAAAGATGGTATTATATTAAACGTCGAAGATAAAGTTATGTCTTTTTGAAATCTAAAACATGTTTGGAGGTTTAAAACATGCGTGTAAATATTACTTTAGAATGTACAGAATGTCATGAACAAACATATCTTACAAGCAAGAATAAACGTAACAATCCTGATCGCATCGAATTGAAAAAATATTGCCCACGTGATCACAAAGTTACTTTACATCGTGAAACAAAATAACAACAGGAAAAAATCCTGTTGTTTTTTTCTTTATGTACGACATGAGGTGATGCAATGTCAATGAATAAGAAAGAATTTAGAAAAAACCAAATTCAAAAATTACAGAAATTAAGTAAAACTTGGGAAAAAAAGTTAGATGAACTAAATCTGTATAAAGAGTTATTTAAAACTACTGAGTGGGAAAAAGCTGATAATGTAGCAATTACACTGAGTGAAGATTTTGAGTTAGATACTTTTCCTATAATTTCAACTGCTCAGCAACAAAATAAAAAAGTTTTAGTACCTAAGACTTTGCCAAATAGAATGATGGAGTTTGTTGAATTAACTCCTGATGTCAAAATAGTAAGAACTAAATTTGGTGTTTTGGAACCTGAAAGTGAGAATTATGTTAATAAAGAAAATATCGATTTAATCATTGTCCCGGGCTTGGCATTTGCTGAAAATGGAGCAAGGTTAGGATTCGGTGGAGGATTTTACGATAAGTATTTAAGTGATTATCGTGGAAATAAGGTAGCACTTGTTGATAGAAGTAGATATTTCCAAGAACCTCAGTGGGATGTTGATAGTTTTGATATTTACATTACTAATCAAATAAGAATATAAAGAGGTGCGGTTTATGTTGCAATATTTAAAAAATAAACCTAGTATCACTTATACGTTAATTATTCTTAATATAGTAATGTATATAGTAATGACATTATTTGGTGGAACAGAAAATATTGCTAATTTAGTGCGTTTTGGAGCAAAGTATTCCCCTTATATTATCAATGGTCAGTATTGGCGCTTGATAACTCCTATGTTTATTCATATAGGATTACAACATTTACTTATCAATATGATAACTTTATATTTTTTAGGAACTTTATTAGAAAATATTTTTGGAAAGACAAGGTTCTTAATAATTTATCTAGTAAGTGGAATTTGTGGGAATATAGCAAGTTTTGCATTTAATTTTAGTAGTATTTCTGCAGGTGCTAGTACAGCATTGTTTGGTATGTTCGGTTCTTTTTTGATGTTGGGAGAATCTTTCAGAAGAAATCCATATTTACAAACTATGTCTCGTCAATTTTTTCTATTAGTAATATTGAATATATTTTTTGGTATGTTTGGTAATTCGGATTTGGCAGGACATTTAGGTGGATTAGTAAGTGGTTTTCTTTTAGGTTATGTCGTTGGGGTTCCTAATTTAGGTAGGGTCCCTAAAGTTAAAAGAATTGTAAGTTTTGTGATTTTACTTTTTATAAATTTAATAATCTTAAATTTGGGTTTTACAAGTTAAGTACAATTCAAGTATAATTAAAAGTTGAGGTGATAGAGCATGAAAACGTTATATGATGTACAGCAATTATTAAAAAATTTTGGAATTTTTGTATATGTTGGGAAACGTATGTGGGACATTGAGTTAATGGCTCTAGAACTTGATCATTTATATAAAGCAGGAGTAATTGACAAGCAAACTTTTTTGTCAGCAAAGTTAGTTCTTAATCGGGAACATGGTGTTGAAGAAAAAAGAGCTAAGTCACCTGTAAAATTTAATATTAAGGAGAATGAGGAATGAATAAGAAGTTAATTGGTGTTGATTTAGGCGGTACAACAATTAAATTTGCTATCTTGACACTAGATGGTGAAATTCAACAAAAATGGAGTGTTGAAACTAATATTTTAGACGATGGTAAACATATTGTTCCTGATATTGTTGAATCAATTAATCATCATTTAGATTTATATGATATGAAGCCAGAACAATTTGTTGGAATTGGAATGGGTACACCGGGAACAGTAGATATTGAAAATGGTACAGTTGAAGCAGCATTTAACTTGAACTGGAAAGAAAAGCAAAATCTAAAAGAAAAAATTGAAAAGGGCACTGGTATGAAGTTTGCTGTAGATAATGATGCCAATGTAGCAGCATTGGGTGAACGCTGGAAAGGTGCCGGAGAAAATGATGATGAAGTAACATTTGTTACATTAGGTACAGGTGTTGGTGGTGGTGTCATCACTAATGGTGAAATGGTTCACGGAGCTGGAGCTGGTGGTGAAATTGGTCATATAAATGTACAACCAAATGGCTATTTGTGTACTTGTGGAAATCATGGCTGTTTAGAAACTTATGCTTCTGCAACAGGTGTTGTACGTGTTGCACGTGATATGGCTGAAGAATTTGCTGGAAAATCTGATTTAAAGAAAATGTTAGATGATGGGCAAGATATTAGTTCTAAGATAGTATTTGATTTAGCAAAAGATGGCGATGTTTTAGCTGAACGTGTTGTGGATCGTGTTTGCTACTATTTAGGATTTGCTTGTGCTAATATTGGTAGTCTTATCAATCCATCATATATTGTAATTGGTGGTGGCGTTTCTGCAGCGGGTAAGTTCTTATTAGATCAGGTTGATAGTTACTTTAAGGAATTTGCTTTCCCTTCAGTTAAAAAATCAACTACTTTAAAACTTGCTGAATTAGGAAATGAAGCTGGAGTTATAGGTGCAGCTTCACTAGCTTTAAAATTTAATAAGTAGTTAATATTTTTTAATAATTACAGCTAAGGAGGTCTTAGTACAATGTTTTTGGCTGATATTTCTGTATGGGCATGGGTAAACATTATTCTAATTTTATTAGTAGCTTATCTTCTAGGAATGCAGTTATATACCTACATTTCTGGGAAGAGAGTATCTACCATGCTTGATAATGAAGAATTTAAAAAGGGAATAAAAAAAGCTCAAGTTATAGATTTGCGTGAACCTGACACTTTTAATGCGGGACATATTTTAGGAGCACGTAATATGCCATATAGCCAATTTAAAATCTATAAATCAAGTCTCCGTAAAGATATGCCAGTATATTTATATGAAACTGGAAGAACAATTGCTACAAGAGCAGCTGTTCAATTGTACAAAGACGGTTTTAGAGATTTATATATATTAAAATCAGGCTATGATCGTTGGGATGGAAAAAAGAAGAAGAGCAAATATTAATAATAAAAATAGCAGCAAGGCTAATAAATCTAGCTTGCTGCTATTTTGATATAAGACAATTACTATTTTTTATCCTTGATGTGCAGAACGACTCTTGCGTAAAGCACGACGACGATGTTCTTCTAAAATAGCTTCTTTTTCTTCAATTGGTTCAACAACATTTTTCTTAAAAGTAAAAACAGCACCAGCTAAAGCACCTAATGTTGTTGTAACACCTAGTAAGAAACCTAAATTAAATTTTTTCATATTGAGTACCTCCTTCGAAGTGGTTCTATATACATTATGAATGATATTGATAAAAATATCCAGGAAAATAGTTATAATTTAAGTAATAATGATATACTAATTTTATAAAAAGATAATTAAGGGAAGATAGTATGACACAAAAAGTTATTGTGATTGTTGGCCCAACAGCAGTAGGAAAGACAGCTTTATCAATTGATATTGCTAAGAAATATAAAGGACAAATTATTTCAGGCGATTCAATGCAAGTTTATAAAAATTTGGATATAGGAACAGCAAAGATAACACCTGATGAAATGGAAGATATAAAGCACTATATGATAGATATCTTACAAGTTCAGCAAAGATTTTCTGTTGCTGACTTTATAGATAACTGCCGTAAAGATATAAAGGAAATAGCTAATGATGATAATATACCTATCATCGTTGGTGGGACAGGCTTTTATTTGCAAGCACTTTTAGATGGTTATAGTTTAGGTGGAGATACTTTTGATCAATTGAGTATTGAAAGAAGAAAAAAGTGGCAACTTTTTATGGAAAAAAATGGAAAAGAAAGATTGTGGGAAGAACTAGCAAAATTAGATATAGTAGCTGCTAGGAAAATTCCAATCAATAATTCTAGAAGAGTGATAAGGGCTTTGGAGGTTATTGAACAAACTGGACGCCTTTTTTCTGAACAACATGATGAAAGTAATGAGGAATTTGAGCCATTATTAATAGGATTGAATACTCAAAGAAGTACCCTATATGAAAGAATTAATAAAAGAGTAGATATAATGATTCAAACTGGATTGATTGAGGAAGCAAAGTACCTATATGATTTAGGCGGAGCTACACTACCTGCTGGTAAAGGAATAGGTTATAAAGAATTTTATCCTTATTTTGATGGTGAAATATCTAAAGATGAAGCTATTGAACTAGTAAAAAGAAATTCACGTAGATATGCTAAACGACAATTGACATGGTTTAGGAATAAAATGAATGTAGTTTGGTTTGATTTAGTTAATAACCCTGAAGATATAAAGAAAATATATAAACTAATTGATGATTGGATATAAATATTAAGGAGTGAAGTGATAATGAGTAAATGGTCAGAAGATTTACCTAAAGATTTACAAAATAAAATAGAGATAGTAGATGAGAAAATATCTTCAAAATTAGAGGATATAACAGAAATAGTATTAAATAATCAGCGAAGAGTATTAGAATTATTTAGGAAGCATCATGTCGCTGAGGAAGACTTAGTTGGTTCAACAGGATATGGTTATGATGACATAGGTAGAGATAAACTTGATGCTATGTTTGCTGATTATTTTAAAACTGAAGATGCTATGGTTAGGCCGCAATTGACATCTGGTACCCATGCCATTTCAACTGCATTTTTTGGAGTGTTGCGTCCACATGATACATTGCATTATTTAACAGGAATGCCATATGATACTATTCAAGAAGTTATAGGTGTAGCTGGAAATAATCCAGGAACTTTGGAAGAACATCTAATTAATTTTTCTTACACACCACTTTTAGATAATGGGAAAGTAGATTATAAAAGAGCGAAGGAAGATTTACAAAAAGATTCTTCGATAAAAATGGTAGCTATACAACGTTCGCGAGGTTATTCTTCAAGAGATAGTTTCGTTGTTTCTGAAATAGCTGAGATGATAAAATTTGTAAAAAAATATGCCCCTCAAGCGATAATTTTTATTGATAATTGTTATGGAGAATTTACAGAGACTGAAGAACCAACATTTTATGGAGCTGATTTGATGGCTGGCTCCCTATACAAAAATGCTGGTGGTGGAATTGCAAAAACAGGTGCATTTTTAGTTGGGAATAAAGATCTTATTGATAGATGCGGTGCAAGGCTCATTGTTCCAGGAGCAGGAAAGAATGAAGGTGCCACATATCCATTTATGAGAGATTTTTACGAAGGTTTCTTCTTGGCTCCTAATGTGACAGGAGAGGCAATTAAAGGATCGATTTATACAGCAGCATTACTAGAAGAAATGGGAATGGATGTATCACCTAGCTGGGATGCGCCTAGGACAGATTTGGTTCAAACGGTTAATTTTGGTAATCCTGATGCAATGGTCAAATTTTGTGCAGCAATACAACATAATTCTCCTATGAATGCATATGTTGAACCAGTTCCAAGTTATATGGATGGATATGAAGATAAAATTATTATGGCATCTGGAAGTTTTACAGAAGGGTCCACAATAGAATTATCAAGTGATGGTCCTTTAAGAGAACCATATACATTATATATTCAAGGTGGATTAACTTATGCACATGTAAAAATTGCTATAACTAAAGCGGTGCTAGAAACATTTTATAAATAAAAAATTCGTGTAAGAAAATATTACATGGGATATTGACATTTGTCTGTCTTATTGATATCATTAACACGTAATTTAAAGGAGGGTTGGATTATGCGAGAAAAAGAGCTTAGACGTTCACTTGCAGTTTTACCTATGGGAACTGTTATGAAACTAACAAATCTTACTGCACGCCAGATTAGATACTATGAAGAACAAGAATTGGTTATACCTGAACGTAATGCGGGAAATAGGCGAATGTATTCCTTGAATGACATAGATAAGCTTTTAGAAATTAAAGATTTTTTAGGTGAAGGAATAAATATGGCGGGAATTAAGCATATTTATGAAGAAAAAGCTAAAAAAGAACAAGAAAAAGCTGATAAACATAATACATTAACAGATGCTGATGTTCGACGCATTTTACGTGATGAGTTTGTATCTGCTGGTGGTTTCATGAAAGATAATGATTTTTCTTTGCGTAATAACCGTTCACTTTAAATTAACAACCCGACAAGGAGCAATAAAAGATGGTAAAATTCGACTACACAAAAGATGACATTCGACGCATTGCAAAGGAAGAAAATGTACGTTTCTTACGTTTAATGTTTACTGATTTATATGGAACAATTAAAAATGTTGAAGTTCCAATTAGTCAGTTAGATAAAGTTTTAGATAATAAGATGATGTTTGATGGTTCATCCATTGATGGCTTTGTACGTATTGAAGAAAGTGATATGTGGTTATATCCAGATTTATCAACATGGATGATTTTTCCATGGGGTGGAGAACATGGAAAAGTTGCTCGTTTAATTTGTGAGGTATATAATGCAGATCGCACACCATTTTTAGGAGATCCTCGTAATAATTTAATTAGAGTACTTGATGAAATGAAGGAAATGGGCTTTACAGAATTTAATATCGGGCCTGAACCTGAATTCTTTTTATTCAAATTAGATGAAAAAACTGGACGTCCAACAATCCACTTAAATGATAAGGGAAGTTATTTCGATTTAGCTCCTGTTGATTTAGGTGAAAATTGTCGTCGTGATATTGTGTTAGAGTTGGAAAATATGGGATTTGATGTAGAAGCTTCCCATCATGAAGTAGCTCCTGGACAACATGAAGTTGATTTTAAGTATGCGGATGCTTTGCATGCATGTGATAATATTCAAACATTTAAACTTGTTGTAAAGACTGTTGCACGTAAATATGGATTACATGCAACATTTATGCCAAAACCATTAGATAGAATTAACGGTTCAGGCATGCATTTAAATATGTCATTGTTCCATAAAGACGGTAATGCATTCTTTGATACTAAAGGTGAAGAACAACTATCACAAGATGCATACTACTTCTTGGGTGGCGTATTGAAACATGCACGTAACTTTACTGCTATTATGAATCCTACTGTAAATTCTTATAAACGTTTAGTACCTGGATATGAAGCTCCTGTTTATGTGGCTTGGTCAGGACATAATCGTTCACCACTGGTTCGTGTTCCAATTGCAAGAGGAAATTCAACTCGCTTAGAATTACGTTCAGTAGATCCATCTGCTAATCCATATTTAGCAGTAGCTGCATTACTAGAAGCAGGTTTAGATGGATTACGTAATAAAATTGAACCAGCAGCTCCTGTTGATAGAAATATTTATGCAATGGATGATGAAGAACGTGAGGCAAATAACATTCAAGATTTACCATCAACATTGCACAATGCATTAAAAGCATTGAAGACAGATAAGGTTGTTCAAGATGCTATGGGACCACATTTATATCAAAACTTCTTAGAAGCAAAGCGTTTAGAATGGGATGCTTATCGTCAAGAAGTTTCACAGTGGGAAAGAGATCAATATTTAGAAATGTATTAGTGAACTTTAAGATGAATAAGTCATTTTGTGGACTTATTCATCTTTTTTATATATGTTATTTTAATTAGTATAGAATTTAAAAATTAATCATTTCTTAATATTTGCTTAATAAAATAGTCTAATTTATTGAGTGCTATATATTTACAGTTAGTAAGCTAGTTTTTTTATGAAAGAGAGGAGTAAGCCTATGATTTCAATAAAAAAAGATACAGTAGAAGTTACTATAGTAAATAATAAACCGGTAATTGATAAATTAAGTATAGATAGAAAAAAGAAGCATAAGCCAGTAATTAAAATTAAGTAAATAGATGTTTATTTATAATAATAGTTTTAGCAACACTAAGCGGATGATAAGATAGTATAGGTAGCTATCTTATCATCCGCTTAGTGTTGCTTTTTTTTAAGGAGTGATATGCATGTATAAAATGAATTATGATTCACCAATCGGAAATATAGTTTTAAAATCTGATGGATATTCTTTAGTAGAATGTTATTTTAGTGATGAGGAAGAAAATGAAGAAAAAAATATTGGTAATGTGGTGTTAGAAAAAACAGTACAATGGTTGGATGACTATTTTAAAGGAAATAAGCCATTAATTAAAGATCTACCAATTAAATTTAAAGGAACTGAATTTCAATTGAAAGTATGGAATGAATTATTAAAAATACCCTATGGATCTACCATATCATATAAAGAATTAGGCAAAATAATTTTTGGTGAAAAGAATATTTCGTCACAAGCAATTGGAAGAGCAGTTTCAAAAAATAAATTATTAGTAATAGTTCCATGTCATAGAGTGATAGGTAGTAAAGGAGATTTAGTGGGGTATGCTGGAGGAATAGATAGGAAGAAATATTTATTGGATCATGAAAAATAAGTAATAATTCCATTATTGTAAGCATTTACGAGGTGTTTTCTGATATAATAAGTACAATAATGTAAAAAGTGGAGTTGAATTTAATTATGGTTCAGTCAATTAATACAAAAGTAGATTTAACAATGGCAGGTACGTCTTATATGGGATTATCTGATTATGGAAAGATAATGATAGGTGATAAGGGATTTGAATTTTTTAATGATAGAGATGTTAGAAAATATATCCAAATTCCATGGGAAGAAGTGGATGTAGTTATAGCTTCTGTGATGTTTAAAGGGAAATGGATACCACGCTTTGCTTTGAGAACTAAAAAAAATGGTATGTTTACTTTTTCTGCCAAAAATTCTAAAGAAGTATTGCGAGCAATTAGAGAATATGTTCCTGCAGATAGAATGGTTCGTTCATTAACTTTCTTCCAAGTTATTAAAAGAAATTTAAAGAACTTATTTAAAAATAAAAAATAAGTAGCAATTATTTTTGGACCTACTATCATTATGATAAGTATGGTAAAATGAAGTTTTAGAAGAGATAAAATTTTATAGAATGAATTATGATAAATATTGGGAGGAATTTTACATGTCTGACATCAAGTATAAACGTGTATTACTAAAGTTGAGTGGTGAAGCACTTGCTGGTGATCAAGGAAAAGGAATTAATCCGCCCGAAATTTTGAAAGTTGCAGAAGAAATAAAAGAAGTTCATGATTTAGGTGTACAAATTGCTATCGTCGTAGGTGGCGGAAATATGTGGCGTGGTGAAGCTGGTGCTGAAATAGGAATGGAGAGAGCACAAGCTGATTACATAGGCATGTTGGGAACTGTTATGAACGCTTTAGCACTTCAAGATAGTCTAGAGTCAGTTGGAGTTCCTACAAGAGTTCAAACAGCTATTGAAATGAGACAAGTAGCAGAACCATATATTCGTAGAAAAGCAATTCGTCATCTAGAAAAAGGAAGAATTGTTATTTTTGCAGCAGGTACAGGCTCACCATATTTCTCAACAGATACTACAGCTGCATTAAGAGCATCCGAGCTTAATGCAGAAGTAATCTTAATGGCTAAAAATGGAGTAGATGGAATCTACAATGCGGATCCTAAAGTTGATCCTACAGCTAAAAAGTATACTAAGTTAACACATATGGATATTATTAATAAGGGATTACGTGTTATGGATACTACAGCTTCATCATTATCAATGGATAACAATATTGCTTTAGTGGTCTTCAACATGAATAACCGAGGAAACATTAAGAAGGTTGTTGAAGGCGAAGAAATTGGTACAACAGTGGAAGGAAAATAATTATGAAAATAACAGAACCTATTATTAAAGAAGCACAAGAAAAAATGACGAAAGCAGAGGACTCTTTACGAAGAGAATTAGGAAATATCCGTGCAGGACGTGCTAATGCCAGTTTATTGAATAGAATTAATGTAGAATACTATGGAGCTCCTACTCCTTTAAATCAAATGGCACAGATTTCAGTTCCTGAAGCACGTGTATTGTTGGTCACACCATATGATAAGTCCTCTTTGAAGAACATTGAACATGCTATCATGGCATCAGATTTAGGAATTGCTCCAATGAATGATGGAACAGCAATTCGTTTAGTCATTCCACAATTAACTGAAGAACGTCGTAAAGAGTTAGCAAAGCAAGTAAAGGCTGTTTCTGAAACTGGAAAAGTTGCCGTTAGAAATATTCGTCGTGATATGATGGATGCTTTGAAGAAAGCTCAAAAGAATGGTGACTTAACAGAAGATGATTTAAGAGATTTAGAAAATCAAGCACAAAAAGTGACAGATGAATCTATTAAAAATATTGATAAAATTACAGAGGACAAAGAAAAAGAAGTTCTCGAAGGATAATTGCAATAGACTATTGTATCACGAGGGTAAAGATTTGTTACTTTGCCCTTTTTTTATTGTATATTAACTTTATTGTTTAAAAAAAAACTGCTATAGTAATTTAGAGGTATATTTCCATTATGGAGGTGAATTTAGATGTTGGATTTTTTTAATAAAAAAGAAAATATAGACGAAAAAAGGAATAAATTAAAAAGAGAACTAATTCCTAATCATATAGCTATTATCATGGATGGAAATGGACGTTGGGCTAAGAAAAGACACTTACCGCGAATAGCAGGACATAAACAAGGAATGGAAACTGTAAAAAATATAACTAAGGTAGCGAGTAATCTAGGTGTTAAAGTCCTAACGTTATATGCTTTTTCTACAGAAAATTGGAAACGTCCTGATAAAGAAGTGGATTTTCTTATGGATTTACCGGTCAAGTTTTTCAATACTTTTGTTCCTGAATTAATTGAAAATAATGTAAGAGTAAATGTTATGGGTTATATAGATATGCTACCTAAAAAAACTCAAAAAGCTGTTTATGATGCAATTGAACAAACTTCAAATTGTACAGGAATGATCTTAAACTTTGCGTTAAATTATGGTGGTCGTGCTGAATTAGTATCTGCTATTCAAAGCATTGCTAGTGAAGTAAGTGAAAATAAATTAGAGATAGAAAAGATAACTGAAAAAGTAGTAGATGCTAATTTAATGACTGGAAAGCTTGCTCCATACAATGATCCTGATTTGTTAATTAGGACGAGTGGAGAAGAAAGAATATCAAATTTCCTATTATGGCAATTGGCATACAGTGAATTTGTATTTACTGATACATTATGGCCGGATTATTCAGAAGAAGATTTATTGGCTAATATTTATACTTTTCAAACAAGAGATAGAAGATTTGGCGGATTAAAAGAGGAGAAAAAATAAAGATGAAACAGAGAGTTATTACAGCAGTCATAGCATTGCTGATTTTTATTCCTTTACTAGTAGTGGGAGGAAATTTATTTAGTATATTAGTAGTAGCAATGGGATTAGTGGGAATGTCAGAATTCTTAACTATGAAAAGAAAACTTTTAATTTCACCTGAGGCAATAGTAGCTTTTATGGCAGTAGCTTGCCTATTAGTACCAAGTAATTGGATCAATTTTTTTCCAAATGGAATTTTTTATAGTGGATTCTATTTCTTCACGCTAGTATTACTAGGATATACAGTTGTTAGTCGTAATAGATTTTCCTTTGATGATGTGGGAGCTATAATTTTAGGAGCTATTTATTCAGGATTAGGATTTCACTATATGATTTATGCTCGCCAAGAAAGTTTATGGATGATTTTATACGCATTCTTGATTACTTGGATTACAGATAGTGGCGCATACTTAATCGGGCGTCAAATTGGGCGTACTAAGTTAGCTCCTCATATTAGTCCTAACAAAACATGGGAAGGATCAATTGGGGGTACAGTGAGTGCTGTCATTATCGTAGGAATCTATCTTTTCTTTAAGCAAGGTGTTTTTCCATACGGCTTTTTAACTATGTTAGGAATAACAGTATTTCTATCAATTGGTGCTCAATTTGGTGATTTAATTGAATCAGCATTTAAGAGACATTATGGAGTAAAAGATTCTGGAAAAATTTTACCAGGACACGGTGGAATATTAGATAGATTTGATTCAATTTTGTTAGTTTTACCTTTAATGCATTTCGTTGGGTTAATTTAGCAAGGTTTAAGAGAGGATGGTTAAATGATTATCACAATAATTGCATTTATTATTGTTTTTGGAGTCCTCGTTTTTGTACATGAATTTGGACATTACTTTTTTGCAAAAAAGGCAGGAATTTTAGTAAGAGAATTTTCCATTGGTATGGGGCCTAAACTATGGTTTTATCGAAAGAATAGTACTACATATACAATCAGATTATTACCTATAGGTGGATATGTGCGTATGGCAGGCGCCGAGGAAGATGATGTTCCTCTGAAAAAAGGAATGACAGTTAGCCTGTTAATAAATGATGAAAATAAAGTAGTAAAAATTAATACAAGTAACAAAAAAACTTTAATTTCAGGTGTTCCTGTTCAAATTTCTGATTGGGATTTAGAAGATAAGTTGTGGATCGAAGGATACGAGAATGGTAATGATTCAGAACTAAAAGTATATGAAGTAGATCATGATGCATGCATAATTGAAAATGATGGAACAGAAGTGCAAATTGCACCTAAAGATGTCCAATTTCAGTCAGCTAAAATTATTCAAAGAATGCTTACAAACTTTGCAGGCCCTATGAATAATTTTATTTTAGCAATTGTAGCTTTTCTAGTGATCGCACTTGTGCAAGGTGGAGTAGCTTCTACAGATAATCAAATAGGAAAGGTCCAAGAAAATTCGGTTGCACAGAAAGCAGGAATAAAGCCTAATGACCGAATAATAGCTGTTGATAATATAAAAACTACTACTTGGCAAGAAGCTTCCGCCCAAATCCAAAAAAATGGGAATAAAAAAATTATTTTAAAAATTGATAGAAAAAATAAAATTATTAAAATAAAGATAACACCTAAAGTTCAAATTGAGAATGGTAAAAAAGTTGGAATGATAGGAGTTATGGCAAAAGTCCATTATGATAAATCAATTGTTGCAATTTTGTCATATGGATTTACTCAAACTTGGTATATAATAACAAGTATCATAGGAGTTTTAGGTAAAATGTTTACACAGGGATTCAGTTTGAATGATTTGGGTGGACCTGTAGCAATGTACTCTTATACGAGTGAAGCTGCTCATTATGGTATCTTGAGTATTATGAATTTAATGGCAGTTTTGTCTATAAATTTAGGTATTGTAAATTTATTGCCAATACCTGCGTTAGATGGTGGAAAATTGCTATTAAATGTAGTAGAAGCAATCAGAAGAAAGCCTTTGGATCCAGAAAAAGAGGGTATAATTACTTTGGTAGGATTTGGTTTTTTAATGATTTTAATGATTTTAGTAACCTGGAATGATATTCAAAGATATTTTTTACATTAGTATAATTAATGATTTAAAGATGGATATTGTTTTCAGAGAGGAGTAAAAAAATGAAACAATCACAAATGTTAATTCCAACATTAAAAGAAATTCCAAGTGATGCTGAAGTTGTCAGTCATCAATTAATGCTAAGAGGGGGATATATCAAACAAATAACAGCTGGTATGTATGCTTACTTACCTCTTGCATATCGAGTAATGAAGAAAATCGAAAATATTATTCGTGAAGAAATGGATAGAATTGATGCAGTAGAAATGCTAGTCCCTGCAGTTGTACCAGCAGAGTTATGGCAAGAGTCAGGACGTTATGAAACTTACGGTCCTACTTTGTTTAAATTAAAAGATCGTCATGAACGAGATTTTATTTTAGGACCAACTCATGAAGAAACTTTCACAACAATTGTAAGAGATGCAATAAAATCTTACAAAAAATTGCCACTATATTTATATCAAATTCAAATGAAGTATCGCGATGAAAATAGACCTAGATTTGGTTTATTACGTGGTCGTGAATTTTTGATGTTAGATGGTTATTCATTCCATGTTGATGATGCAAGTATGGAAAAAGTTTTTAATGATACTGACAAAGCATATCAAAGAATTTTTGAACGTTGTGGGCTAGATTTTAGAGGAATTATTGCTGATTCAGGCGCAATGGGAGGAAATAGATCAAAAGAATTCCAAGCCATCGCTGAAGTTGGAGAAGATACAATTGCATATTCTGATTCGTCTGATTATGCAGCTAATATTGAGATGGCAAAGAATTTGAGAATACCTAAACAATCTCATGAAACTCCAAAAGATTTGGAAAAAGTTGCTACACCTAATGCCAAAACAATTGTTGAAGTAGCTGAATTTTTGGGAACAGATACTCAAAATGAAATTAAGACTCTACTATTTGTGGCTGATGACGAACCTGTTGTTGTTTTAATGAGAGGTATTGACGAAGTAAATGAAGTTAAATTAAAGAATCATTTAGGAGCTATTGATTTACGTCCAGCTGAAGAAGAAGAAGCTGTAAAATTCTTAGGTGCAAACTTCGGCTCTCTAGGACCTGTAGGAATTGATGAAAATCTAAAAGTACTAGCAGATTTAGATGTTGAAGGAATGATAAATGCTAGTGTAGGTGCCAATGAAGATGGTTACCATTATATAAACGTTAATATTGATAGAGATTATCATGTTGATGAATTTTTAGATCTACGTGAAGTTAGAGAAGGAGAACTATCACCAGATGGCGAAGGTGTATTGAAATTTACACGTGGGATTGAAATTGGTCATATTTTCCAATTAGGAACTCGTTATTCTGAGAGTTTGGGTGCAGATGTATTAGATGAAAATGGACGTCAAGTTCCTATGAGAATGGGTTGCTATGGAATTGGTGTTTCACGCTTATTATCAGCAATAGTTGAACAACATAATGATGAAAATGGTATTGCTTGGCCTCGCGAAATTGCTCCATTTGATATTCATGTTGTTCCTGTTAACGTAAAAAATGATACACAAAGAGAACTAAGTGAAAAAGTTACTGCAATGTTAGAAGATGCAGGATATCAAGTGTTAGTTGATGATAGAAAAGAACGCGCAGGAGTAAAATTTGCAGATTCAGATTTAATTGGACTTCCAATTCGTATAACTGTTGGTAAGAAAGCAGATGAAGGAATTGTTGAAATTAAACTTCGTCAAAATGGAGAAAAGATTGAAGTTAAGTTAGAAGAGTTATTAAATTCTGTAAAAATACTTTTTAATGAAACAATTACTGATTAGTTAATATTTTTATTTGAAGTGACTGAGATTAAGTGTTAAATTTTTCTCAGTTACTATTTTTTTTGAAATTAAGAATTTGGGGAAAGGAGCTACTTCTTTGGAAACCAATAAACAAGATCTATTTAAGAAATTATTAAGACAGATTAATTGGGAAAATAAACATGGGTTTGAAGAGGTATTTACGAATGCAGAAATTCAAAAAGTTGAAGTTCATGTAGAGAGTAAAGTTTGGAATTTTCATTTACAGATAGAAGATATACTGCCATATGAAGTATTTTACCAATTTTATCAGCAACTACAGTTAGCGTTTAAAGATATTGCCAAAGTTGACATCACTTTGCATACAAAAAATCCCATTATAACGAATCAAAAGTTAGGAGATTATTGGAAATGGGTTGTATTTAATAGTGGTATTCAATCATCATTTATACAAGAACTTTCCAGAAGTAAAGTACCATATTTAGATAATAATAGAGTAATTTTACTGGCAGAAAATGAAATTGTAAAACGTTTTTTAGTAGATCAAGCTTTAGGTCCATTAGAATCAACATATCACAAGATAGGGTTTCCTAAATTTTCAGTTAATACTCTAGTTGATGAAACTAAGGCTCAGGAGATAATTGAGAATATTAAAGAACAGAAAGCTAAGAGCGATGCCGAATTGGCTCAAAAAGCTGTAGAAGCCATAAAGAAACAAAGTGAACAAAGAGAAAAATCTAAAGCAGAAGTTCCTAGTATAGAAGGGCCGGTCCAACTAGGAAAGAAAATTTCACCTGATCAAGAAATTACGCAAATGATTAATATAACTGAAGAAGAACGTTCAGTTACAGTTCAAGGCTACGTGTTCGACAAAGAAGTTAGAGAGTTACGTTCAGGAAGAAAATTATTAATCCTGGAAGTTACAGATTACACTTCATCATTTGTCGTTAAGAAGTTTTCACGAACTGAAGAAGATGAAGCAATGTTCGATGCTATAAATTCTGGTGTCTGGATTAAGGTGCGTGGAAGTGTTCAAGAAGATAACTATATGAGAGACCTAGTTATTAATGCATATGATTTGAATGAAATAAAACATGAGAGTAGAAAAGATACGGCCCCTGAAAATGAAAAGCGAGTTGAATTACACCTTCACTCTAATATGAGTATGATGGATGCTACTAATAGCATTACAGAATACGTATCTAAAGCTGCGGAGTGGGGACATAAAGCTATTGCAATTACAGACCATGGGACGTTACAGGCATTTCCTGAAGCACATGCTGCTGGGCAAAAAAATAATGTCAAGATTCTCTATGGTGTTGAGGCAAATATTGTAGATGATGGAGTTCCTATTGCGTATAATGAGCAACACAAAAACTTGAGAGATGCAACATATGTTATTTTTGATACTGAAACAACAGGTTTGTCAGCACAATATGATAAAGTAATAGAACTTGCTGCTGTAAAAATGGAAAAAGGAAATGTTATTGATACGTTTGAAGAATTTATTGATCCCGGTCATCCTCTTTCACAGACTACAATTAATTTAACAAGTATTACTGATGACATGGTAAGAGGTTCTAAAAGTGAGGAAGAAGTTTTTAGGTTATTCAAAGAATTTTGTAAAGATTGCATTATTGTAGGACACAATGCTACTTTTGACGTAGATTTCATGAATACAGGATACGAACGTCATAATATGGAAATGATACAGGAACCTTGGATTGATACATTACCGTTAGCAAGATATTTATATCCTGAAATGAAGGGATTTAGGCTTAATACATTAGCTAAAAAATTGAATATAAAATTAGAACATCATCATCGAGCTATATATGATGCTGAAGCTACTGGTTTTATATATTATGCTATGTTAAAAGATGCTGAAGAGAAACAAATATTATATCATGATGACTTTAATAAGCATGTTGGAGAAAATGATGCGTATAAACACGAGCATCCATCGCATGCAATAATTTTAGCAAAAACACAAGAAGGGCTAAAAAATCTCTTTAAATTAACTTCAGAATCTATGGTTAAGTATTTCTATAGAGTTCCAAGAGTACCACGTTCAATTTTAGAAAAATATCGTGAAGGACTTATAGTAGGGTCTGCTTGTGCTGATGGAGAAGTATTTACAGCAATGATGCAGAAGGGATATACAATTGCTAAGCAAAAAGCAGAATTTTATGATTATTTAGAAGTTCAACCAAAGCCGTTGTATGAACCATTATTAGAACAAGAATTAGTTAAAGATAATGATAATCTTGAAGAAATTATTACAAATATGGTCAAATTAGCCCACGAACTAGATAAACCAATAGTTGCTACTGGAGATGTTCATTTTATGAATAAAGAGGATGCAATTTATCGAAAGATATTAATCCATTCTCAAGCAGGAGCTAACCTATTAAATAGATTAAAAAAATTACCAGATGTACATTTTAGAACTACAGATGAAATGTTAGAAGAATTCAGCTTTTTAGGAGAAGATATAGCAAAAGAAATTGTGGTAACCAATCCTAATAAGTTAGTAGATGAAATTTCAGAAATTACTCCTGTTAAAGATAAACTTTATACACCTAAAATGGAAGGTGCAGAGCAAGACATACATGATCTTACTATGAATAGAGCACATGCCTGGTATGGTGATACTTTACCAGAAATAGTTCAAAAGAGATTGGATAAGGAATTAAAATCTGTTATTGGTAATGGATTTTCGGTAATTTATCTAATTTCACAAAAATTAGTGTATAAATCTAACAAAGATGGATATTTAGTAGGTTCTCGAGGATCTGTTGGGTCAAGTTTAGTTGCAACAATGACAGGTATTACAGAAGTTAATCCATTGCCACCACATTATCGATGCCCAAAATGCAAGTGGACGCATTTTTATGAAAAAGGTGAGTATGGTTCTGGTTACGACTTACCGGATAAAGACTGTCCTAATTGTGGTACAGAATTAATAAAAGATGGACAAGATATACCTTTTGAAACTTTCTTAGGTTTTAAGGGAAATAAAGTTCCAGATATAGATTTAAATTTCTCTGGTGACTATCAACCTATTGCACATAATTATACGAAAGTCTTATTTGGTGAGAATAATGTTTATCGTGCTGGAACAATTGGTACGGTAGCTGATAAAACGGCTTATGGCTATGTTAAAGCTTATGAGAGAGATACTGAACAAAATTTCAGAGGTGCTGAAATAGATAGACTAGCTAAGGGAGCTACTGGAGTAAAGCGAACTACAGGGCAACATCCTGCAGGAATTCTTGTTGTTCCTGATTATATGGATATTTATGACTTTACTCCAATACAATATCCAGCAGATGACCTAACAGCTGCTTGGCGTACAACTCACTTTGATTTTCATTCGATTCATGATAACATCTTGAAATTAGATATTTTAGGTCATGATGATCCTACGATGATAAGGATGTTACAAGATTTATCTGGAATAGATCCTAAAACTATCCCTACAGATGACCCTGGAGTTATGGCTTTGTTCTCAGGAACAGATATTTTGGGTGTAACTCCTGAAGAGATTCAATCTTCGACAGGGACATTGGGTGTTCCGGAATTTGGTACTCGATTTGTTAGAGGAATGTTAGAAGAGACCCATCCAAAAACATTTGCAGAGTTATTAAAAATTTCAGGATTATCACATGGTACAGATGTTTGGTTGGGAAATGCAGAAGAATTAATAAAAAATGGGACTGTAACAATGCCAGACGTTATAGGATGTCGTGATGATATTATGATGGATCTAATTCATATGGGTGTTGAGTCTGATAAAGCGTTCAAGATTATGGAACATGTACGAAAAGGTAGAGGAATACCAGATGAGTGGCAAGCTGATATGAGAGCAGCAGATGTTCCTGAGTGGTATATCGGAGCATGCTTAAAAATTAAGTATATGTTTCCTAAAGCACATGCTGCTGCGTATGTCTTGATGGCACTAAGAATTGCATATTTTAAAGTTTATTATCCCCTTGTTTACTATGCAGCATATTTCTCAGTACGTGCGGATGATTTTGATTTGGTTTCAATGTCTAGAGGAAAAGAAGCTGTAAAAAATGCGATGGAACTCATAAATTCAAAAGGAAATGAAGCAACAACTAAAGAGAAAAATCTTTTAACAGTATTAGAAATTGCTAACGAAATGTTAGAAAGAGGTTTCGATTTTAGTATGGTAGATATTAATAAGTCTGATGCTCAGAACTGGACTATTCAAGAAGACGGAAGAACATTATTGGCACCTTTCACAGCAATCCCTGGTTTAGGACTAAACGTAGCTAAGCAAATTGTTGCTGCAAGAGAGGAACAAGAATTTATTTCAAAAGAAGATCTAAGTAAGAGGGGAAAAGTATCTCAATCATTGATTGATTTTATGACAGAAAATCATGTATTGGATGATTTACCAGATGAAAATCAATTAAGCTTATTTTAACTACTAAATAAACTTAGAAATTCTCAGTATAATAAGAAAAACAGAGCAATGTTAATTCTTGTATTCTAATTTTAGCTATGTTAAACTAAGTTATATTAGATAACTCGTAAAGAGTGAGCAGAAATGCTCACTCTTTTTGTTGGAATAGTTTACTTTGGTTCTATTTCTGCTGAAGTATTGCTTTAATTTAGTTGAAGGAGGCTCATAAGTGAGTAGTGTTGTTGAAACAGTAACTAATCTGGTAACCCCTATTCTAGATGAAAATCATTTTGAATTAGTTGATGTAGAATTTGTAAAAGAAGGAAAAAGTTGGTATTTAAGAGTTTATATTGATAAACCTAATGGAATTAACATTGAAGAATGTACCTTGGTGAGTGATAAACTCAGTGAAAAATTAGATAGTTGTGACCCAGATCCAATACCACAAGCTTATTATCTAGAAGTTTCATCACCAGGTGCTGAAAGGCCTTTAAAGAAAGAGAAAGACTATGAACGTGCATTAAATAAGTATATTCATATTTCTCTTTATCAAGCTATTGATGGACAAAAAGTTTATGAAGGTACTATGGTTGATTTAAACAAAGAAACTTTGACATTGGAATATAGAGTAAAAACAAGGACAGTAACTAAGACTTTTGATCGAAATAAAATCGCAAAAGCTCGTTTGGCAATTAAATTTTAATAATTATTAAGGAGATAATAGAACAATGAGTAAGGAATTACTAAACGCATTAAATGCCTTAGAAGTTGAAAAAGGTGTAAAGAAAGAAATTGTGATTGAAGCATTAGAAGCAGCTTTAGTTTCAGCTTATAAGCGTAATTATGGTCAAGCTCAAAATGTGGAAGTTGAATTTGATAAGATTGCAGGTAATATCCATGTTTATGCTGTTAAAGAAGTAGTAAATGAAGTGTATGATTCTCAGTTAGAAATTAGTTTGAAATCTGCTCTTGAAATTAATAGAGCTTATGAAATTGGTGATACTATCCGTGAAGAAGTTACACCAAAAGATTTTGGGCGTATAGCAGCACAAACTGCTAAACAAGTAATCATGCAACGTGTTCGTAAAGAAGAAAGAGAAGTTATTTATAATGAATATGTTCAATATGAACAAGAAATTGTTACAGGTGAAGTAGAACGTAGAGATAATAAATTTGTTTACGTTAATTTAGGTAGAATTGAAGCTGTTTTGTCACGTCAAGATCAAATTCCAGGTGAAGAATACAAGTCACATGATAAAATTAAGGTATACATTTATAAAGTTGAAAACACATCAAAAGGACCTCAAGTATTTGTAAGCCGTTCTCATCCAGATTTGTTAAGACGTTTATTTGAACAAGAAATTCCAGAAATTTTTGATGGTACTGTAGAAATAGTTTCAATTTCTAGAGAAGCCGGTGATCGTGCTAAAGTAGCTGTTCGTTCTAATGAAGATGGTGTAGATCCTGTTGGAACATGTGTAGGACCAAGAGGTGAACGTGTACAAGCTATCGTAAATGAACTAAAAGGTGAAAACATGGATATTGTTGAATGGCGTGAAGATCCAGCAGAATACATTGCTAATGCTTTGAATCCTGCTAAAGTATTAGACGTTCGTTTTGATGATGAAAATGAGCATGCTTGTACAGTTGTTGTACCAGATGATCAATTGTCTTTAGCAATTGGTAAACGTGGACAAAATGCAAGATTAGCTGCAAGATTGACAGGTTATAAAATTGATATTAAATCAGAAAGCGATGCTGCTGATTTAAATAACGTGGAAGCTGATAATAATGATATTGATGATGAAGATCAATTGATGTCAGACTCTTCTTCCAATATGATTGAGGAGGAATAATTATGGCACAACGTAAAATTCCTATGAGAAAAGACATTGTTACAGGTGAGATGGTACCTAAAAAGGAATTAGTCCGTGTTGTTAAAAATAAGGAAGGCGAGGTAAGCATAGACCCTTCTGGGAAAAAATCTGGTAGAGGTGCATATATCCATCTAAATGTTGATGTAGCAAAAAAAGCAAAAGTTGATAAGACTTTTGATAAAACTTTTGGTATTAGTATTTCTGATGATTTTTATGATGAATTGATTGCATATGTTGATCATCAAGTAGAAAGAGCAAAATTATTTGGTAATGGAAAATAGGATAAAGGTATTAAATTTATTAGGTTTAGCTAGAAGAGCTAGTAAATTAGTAACAGGGCAAGAATTAGTCTTATCGCGAATTAGAAGCAACAAAGTTAATATTGTTTTTGTTGCTAGTGATAGCGGAAAAAATTCATTGAAACAATTTACTGATAAGTGTAAGAGTTACAATGTATTTTTATGTAAGTCTTTCACAAAAGAAGAGTTAAGTTCAGCTATTGGACAAAAACGTTCCGTTATTGCTGTAAATGACATTGGATTTGCAAATAGAATGAAAGAACTATTATCTGATTAATTTATTGTTCATTCTTATTTTAATGCGATAGGGCTTCTGAAGTTAGGGTACTAAATTAGGAGCGTGATAATATGGTAAAAAAACGTATTTATAAATTGGCTAAAGAGTTAGGTATAAGTAGTGAGAGAGTAATAAAAATTGCTAAAAAATATGATTTTAAAGTTACAAACCATATGTCAGCATTAGATGAAAATGAACAGAATAAAATTCGTGGAAGTATAAGTCTAAAAGCAAAGAAAAAAGAGCACATACAACATAATAAAAATAAAGATAATTTTCATTCCAAAAAGGTACAAAAAAGTAGTACAGGGAGTAAAGACGAAAATAATCATAAGAATGTGCATAAAAATAATAGAAAGCGGTCTGGTAGTAGTATGAAAGAAAATAATAATGCAAAGAACGGACAACGTAATAATAGAAATAATCGTTCTAATAATAAATTTAAAAATAAACGTAATAACAATAATAAACGTAATAATAATTTTAAGAAGGGAAATCCTGTTCCACCAAGAAAAAATAAGCCATTGCCAGAAACATTGGTTTATACTGTAGGGATGAATGTAGCTGATATTGCTAAAAAAATTCATAGAGAACCTGCAGAAATTATTAAGAAGCTATTTATGATGGGGGTAATGGTAAACCAGAACCAATCCCTAGATAAAGATACAATTGAACTTTTAGCTGCTGATTATGGTATTAATGCAGAAGAAAAAGTTGAAGTGGATGTGTCTGATATTGATAAGTTCTTTGAAGAAGAACAAAACAACACTGAGCATTTAGAAAAACGTCCTCCAGTAGTTACTATTATGGGACATGTTGACCATGGTAAGACAACTTTACTTGATAAATTACGTCATACGCATGTTACCGAAGGCGAAGCTGGTGGTATTACACAACATATTGGTGCTTATCAAGTAAGACATGATGATAAGATTATAACTTTCTTAGATACACCAGGACATGCTGCATTTACTAACATGCGTGCTAGAGGTGCTGATATTACAGATATTACTGTTTTAGTTGTAGCTGCTGATGATGGTGTTATGCCTCAAACTATTGAAGCTATTAATCATGCTAAAGCTGCAGGTGTACCTATAATTGTAGCTGTTAACAAGATTGATAAACCAGGTGCAAATCCTAACCATGTAATGGAACAACTGACGGAATATGAATTAATTCCTGAAAGCTGGGGTGGAGACACAATTTTTGTAGAGATATCTGCAAAATTTGGTAAGAACTTAGATGAATTATTAGATATGATTCTTTTAGAAGCAGAAATGTTAGAATTACATGCTAATCCAAACCAAAGAGGGGCAGGTTCTGTTATTGAAGCCCGTTTGGATAAAGGAAAAGGTTCAGTAGCTTCATTGTTAGTTCAACAAGGTACGTTACATGTTGGTGATCCAATTGTTGTGGGTAATACATTTGGACGTGTACGTACAATGGTGGATGCTCGTGGACATGATATTAAAAAAGCTACACCAGCGACACCTGTAGAAATTACAGGGTTGAATGAAGTACCGGATTCTGGTGATAGATTTATTACATTTGAGGATGAAAAGACTGCTAGAGCTGCAGGTGAAAAGCGTGCCGAAAGAGCTTTATTGAAAGAACGTAGTCAAACAAATCATGTTACTCTAGATAACTTATTTGATACTCTTAAAGAAGGAGAATTAAAAGAAGTTGGAGTTATTATAAAAGCTGATGTTCAAGGATCTGTTGAAGCTTTAGCACAAAGTTTTAAGAAGATTGATGTTGAAGGTGTACGTGTAAATATTATTCACCAAGCAGTAGGTGCCATAAATGAAAGTGATGTTACATTAGCAGAAGCATCTAACGCTATCATTGTTGGTTTTAATGTACGTCCTACACCATTAGCTAAACAACAAGCAGAATCAGATAATGTTGATATACGTTTACACCGAGTTATTTATAAAGCTATTGATGAAATTGAAACAGCTATGAAGGGTATGTTAGAACCTGAATATCAAGAAAAGATTACAGGACAAGTAGAGATACGCCAAACATACAAAGTTTCAAAATTAGGTACAATTGGTGGTGGATATGTTATTGATGGGTATATTCGCCGCGATAGTGGTGTACGTGTAATTCGTGATGGAATTGTTATTTATGAAGGTAAATTAGCTTCTTTGAAACGCTTCAAGGATGACGTTAAAGAAGTTAAACAAGGATATGAATGTGGATTGATGATTGAAAAATATAATGACATAAAAGTTGGAGATCAAATTGAAGCATACATTATGGAAGAAGTTCCAGTTGATTAATCTTTATTATACAGGAGGAAATTATGGCACAACATTTTCGTGTAGGAAGATTATCTCAAGAAATTCAACGAGAAGTAAATGATATCTTACTTAAACGAGTGCGAGATCCAAGAGTTAAAGATGTAACTATTACAGGTGTAGAAGTTTCTGGTGATTTACAACATGCTACTATCTATTATAGTATTTTATCAGATAAGGCTTCTGATGAGAAAAAGGTGCAAACTGGTTTGGATAAAGCAACTAGTTTGATTAGAGGCGAACTTGGTCATCGTTTAAGTATTTATGTAACTCCTGAAATTAAATTTGAACGTGATAAGTCTGTTCAATATGGAGATCATATCGATGAGCTTCTTAGAAAACTTCACAGTACAGATAAATTTTAGTATTTTTAAGAAAGTATTTAAGAGGGTATGGTTGTTAAATCGTACTCTCTTTTTTGGAGGGATTTTTAATGGATGGAATTCTACCTTTGTATAAAGAACGTGGAATGACTAGTAATGATGCTGTCATAAAATGTAGAAAAATTTTTAAGACTAGAAAAATAGGACATAGTGGAACTTTAGATCCTGAAGTTGATGGTGTTTTACCGATTTGTGTGGGAAAAGCTACAAAAGTGGTTAATTATTTAATGGATTCAGGTAAAGTATATAAAGGCGAAATAACATTGGGATTTGCTACTACTACTGAAGATTTGGAAGGCGAAGTAATTTCGAAAGTAAAACTTTCTGAACCATTTTCAGATGAGAAAATAAATGAAATTTTGTCTAGTTTTATAGGTGATATAATACAGGTTCCGCCTATATATTCTGCTATAAAAGTTAACGGTAAAAAATTATATGAGTATGCTAGAGCTGGTGAAAAAGTAGATATTCCAGAAAGAAGAGTTCATATAGAATATTTTAAACAAATTTTCCCTTCAAAATTTGATAAAGAAAAAGGACAGCAAACTATATATTTTGAAGTCGGTTGTGGTAAGGGTACATATGTTAGAACTTTAGCAGTAGATGTTGGAAAAAAATTAGGTGTTCCAGCTGTTATGAGTGATTTGACAAGACTTAAAAGTGGTGGCTTTCAAATTGGAATGGCGAAGTCATTATCACAATTAGAAAAATTAGCACATGAAAATAAATTATCTGAATCATTATATCCTATTGATTATGCTGTTAAAGATTTACCAAGATATGATTTGAAATTAGAACAATGGAAGATAGTGAAAAATGGAGGCTTTTTATCCGTAAATACTTTTAAAGAAAATTACGATAGAGTGAATCTTTTCTATGATGATAGAATTAGATGTATTTATCAATATAATAAAGAAAAAAATAGATATCAATCTGAGAGAATGATAGATTTAAGTTAGGAAGGGATATAGATGAAAATCGTAAAATTGAAGGAACCTTATGATAAAAATGCAATTGTTGATTCTCCAATTGTATTAGCTTTAGGTTTTTTTGATGGAGTTCATCGTGGACATCAAGAAGTAATAAAAAGAGCTATAGAAAAAGGAAAAAGTTTAGGTGTAAAAGTTGCAGTAATGACTTTTGACAGACATCCAAAAATCATCTTTCAAAATATTGATGGTGAAAAGTTTAAATATCTAACAATGTTGGATGAAAAACTAGAACATTTTAAAAATTTAGGTGTAGATATAGCTTATGTTGTTAAGTTTGATGAAAATTTAGCTTATCTTTCACCACAAGATTTTATAGATAAGTATGTAGTAGGGTTACATGCAATATGTGTTGTTGCAGGTCAAGACTATACTTATGGAAAACATGATATTGCTAATATGGATACTATTTCGGATTTTGCAAAAGGAAGGTTTGAAATAATAACTGTAGACCACTTACAACGCAATAATCAAAAAATTAGTTCTACTCAGATAAGAAAAGATTTAGATAGCGGGAATGTGGAAGCTGCTAATTTGCTATTAGGATATCAATATGAAAATCATGGAACTGTTGAACATGGTTTTAAGAGAGGAAGAAAAATAGGATTTCCAACTTTAAATGTTTCTATCCCTAAGAATGAACGTATTTTAGGAGAGGGTGTATATGCTGTTAAAGTGAAAATAGATAAAGATAATTCATGGTATGAAGGAATGGCATCTATAGGGCATAATGAAACATTTGGTGATGATTTAGAAAAAACAGTTGAGATAAACCTATTTAATTTTGATAAAAGTGTTTATGGAGAAAAAGTTATTGTTAAATGGTATAAATTTTTAAGAGAAATGGTGAAATTTGATAGTGTTGAGGAACTAATAGATCAATTAAATAAAGATAAAAGAGATACTGAGGTCTTTTTTGGAGACTTGAAAAAAAATTAGCACTTATAGGGTTGCTCTGCTAATTTTTTGTCTAAAACTCTTGACTAATCCCATTAACTAGGTTATATTAATAATTGACTTAGCACTCTAATGTGTTAAGTGCTAAAAGAGGTGGTTGGTTTGCTAACTGAAAGACAGTTGTTGATTTTGGAAACAATAATCCGAGATTATACTGATTTAGGACAGCCTATTGGTTCTAAAACTTTGCAAGAACAATTACCTATACGTGTTAGTTCAGCTACTATTCGAAATGAAATGGCAGTTCTTGAAAAACAAGGTTTTATAACTAAAGAGCACTCTAGTTCTGGTCGAATTCCTTCTCTTAAGGGATATCGTTATTATGTTGATAATTTAGTTAAACCCGTTAAAATAGATTCGAAATCTGTAAGAAGTATTCAATCTCTATTTGGAAATGAATATCGTAGAGTTGATGAAATAATAGAAATGTCTGCAAAGATATTGTCTGATTTAACTAATTATACGGCGATAACTTTGAGACCAGAAGCTAGTGATTTAAAACTCGAAGGATTCAGGATGGTACCATTAGGAAATGGCCAAGTAATGGTTATTCTCGTTGCCAGTGATGGATCAGTTGAAAGCCAAATTTATAATTTACCTAATAACATAGATGGAGAGTCTCTAGAAGCTGTTATTAGGCTAATTAATGATAAATTGGTAGGTTCTTCCCTTAGTGAAGTCACTTCTAAACTACAAGAATTGCAGCCGTTACTTACTAAATATATTGAAAAATCTGATGGATTTATCGATGTATTTGGTGGAATCTTAGATAAAGCTATCAAAGAGCAGTTTTATATTGGTGGAAGGCGAAATTTGTTGAATTTTGCTAACGGTAATAATTTAGAACAGATCAAATCCCTGTATTCATTAATTGACGATGAATCAGATAAGATTGGTGGGTTAGTAGATAATACGACTAATCCACACGATCATCATGGAATTTCGGTTAAAATAGGCGATGAGATGTCTGATAGGTTATTGTTAGATTACAGTCTTGTATCGGCAACTTACAATGTTGGGAGTCATGGTCGAGGCATGATTGCTATTCTAGGGCCTACTAACATGCCGTATTCTAAGATGATAGGATTGGTTGAAGTTTTCCAAAAAGAGCTAACTAAAAAATTAATTGATTATTACCGAAATTTTGATAAGTGATAATTGAAAGGGGTGGCGATGTGTCTGAAGAAAAAGTAAAAGCTTCTGAGCAAAATGAAGATATTGAAAAAGAAATTAAAGAAGATGATAAAGCTTCATCTGTTGAGAATGAAAAATCAGTAGAGGAGACAGATGATTCTTCAAAAGCATTAGATGAACTTCAAAAGAAGTACGATGATATTGAGGATAAATATTTACGAGCTGAAGCTGAAATGGCTAATATGACACAACGTTTTAAGAAAGAACAAGAAATGTTGTTGAAATATGAAGGTCAAGATTTAGCTCGTGATATTTTACCAGTTATTGATAATTTAAATCGAGCTTTAGAAATTGAAGTAGATAATGATGCATCACAGCAACTGAAAAAAGGTATAGAAATGGTTGCTCGTGATATGGAAAAAGCCTTGAAAAACAATAATGTTACTAAAATAGATTCTCTAGGAAAGGTGTTTGACCCTACTTTACATCAAGCTGTAAAGACAGTTCCTGTCGAAGAAGGACAAGAACCAGAAACTATAGTACAAGTTTTCCAAGACGGATACATGCTAAAAGATAGAGTATTACGACCAGCGATGGTTGTTGTAGCTCAATAAGTAGTATTTAATTAATATTTTTATAAAAGAGGTAATACATTTATGTCAAAAATCATTGGTATTGATTTAGGTACAACAAACTCAGCTGTTGCTGTACTAGAAGGTAAAGATCCTAAAATTATAACAAATCCAGAAGGTAATAGAACAACTCCATCAGTTGTATCATTCAAAAATGGTGAAACACAAGTTGGTGAAGTAGCTAAGCGTCAAGCTATTACAAATCCAAATACAGTATCTTCTATAAAGCGTCACATGGGAGATGCAAACTATAAGGTAAAGATTGAAGACAAGGAATATACTCCACAAGAAATTTCAGCAATGATTTTACAATACATTAAAGATTATGCTGAAAGTTACTTAGGTGAAGAAGTATCACAAGCTGTTATTACAGTTCCTGCATACTTTAACGATTCACAACGTCAAGCAACTAAAGACGCAGGTAAGATTGCGGGTTTGAAAGTTGAAAGAATTGTTAATGAACCTACAGCTGCAGCTTTAGCTTATGGTCTTGATAAATTAGATAAAGATGAACGTATTTTAGTATTTGACCTTGGTGGTGGTACTTTTGACGTTTCTATCCTTGAATTAGGTGATGGAGTATTTGAAGTTCTATCAACTAATGGTGATACACATCTTGGTGGTGATGATTTTGATAATAAGATCATTGATTGGTTAGTTGAAAACTTTAAAGCTGACAATGGAATTGATCTATCTCAAGATAAAATGGCTATGCAACGTTTGAAAGATGCTGCTGAAAAGGCTAAGAAGGACTTATCTGGTACAACAGAAGCACAAATTTCACTACCATTTATTGCTGCTGGTGAAGCTGGTCCTTTACACTTAGAAACATCATTATCACGTGCTAAGTTTAATGAATTAACTGAAGATTTGGTTGAAAGAACAAAGATTCCTGTACGTAACGCTTTAGCTGATGCAGGATTAACAAATGCTGATATTGATGAAGTTATTTTAGTTGGTGGTTCCACACGTATTCCTGCAGTTAAGGAAGCTGTTAAGGCTGAAACAGGACATACTCCTAATGAATCAGTTAACCCAGATGAAGCTGTTGCTTTGGGTGCTGCAATTCAAGGTGGAGTTATTACCGGTGATGTTAAGGATGTTGTTTTATTAGACGTTACACCTCTATCATTAGGTATTGAAACAATGGGTGGCGTATTTACTAAGTTAATTGATCGTAATACAACTATTCCAACATCTAAGTCTCAAGTATTTTCTACAGCAGCTGATAATCAACCAGCAGTGGATATTCACGTTCTTCAAGGTGAACGTCCAATGGCTGCAGATAATAAGACGTTGGGTCGTTTCCAATTAACAGATATTCCTGCTGCTCCTCGTGGTGTGCCACAAATTGAAGTTAAGTTTGATATTGATAAAAATGGTATTGTTAATGTTTCTGCTAAGGACTTAGGAACAAATAAAGAACAAAAGATTACTATTAAGAGTTCATCTGGTTTGTCTGATGAAGAAATTGATCGTATGGTTAAGGAAGCTAAAGAAAATGAAGCTGCTGATAAGAAACGTAAGGAAGAAGTTGACTTGCGTAATGAAGTAGATCAATTATTATTCCAAACAGACAAGACTTTGAAAGAAGTTAAAGATAAAGTTTCTGCAGATGAAGTTAAGAGTGTTGAAGATGCGCGTGACGCTCTAAAGAAAGCTCAAGAACAAAATGATATCAATGAAATGAAAGCTAAGAAAGATGAGTTAACTAAGTTAATTCAAGATATGTCTGTAAAATTGTATCAACAAGCACAACAGGCTCAACAAGCTAGTGGTGCACAAGGTGATACTTCAGCTAATAACTCTACAAACGATGATAATACGGTTGATGGAGACTTTAAAGAAGTAGATCCTGATGAAAATAAGTAGTATCTATCTTGTAAAATAGGATTGAGCCATATGCTTTTATGCATGTGGCTTTATCTTTATTAACTATTTAAGTTATAATTAGTTGTGTAAATTTGGCAAAATGAAAGTCATTTTGTACTTTGAAAATTGGAGAGAAAAAAATGAATCCATATGATGTTTTAGGAGTTTCTAAAGATGCTTCTGATCAAGAAATAAAACGTGCATATCGTAAGCTATCAAAAAAATATCATCCAGATTTAAATCATGAACCTGGTGCTGAAGAAAAATTCAAAGAAGTAAATGAAGCGTATGAAATTTTAAGTGATCCTCAAAAAAAGGCACAATATGATCAATTTGGTACAACAGGTGGACAGCAAGGCTTTGGTGGTGGCCAAGGTTTCGGTGGCTTTGATTTTGGTGGATCTGGAGCAGGTGGCTTTGAAGATATATTCAGTTCATTCTTTGGTGGTGGTCAAAGCAGAAATAATAATGGCCCTCGTCAAGGGAGAGATCTTCAATATGAAATGCATCTAACTTTTGAAGAAGCAATCTTTGGAAAGAAAACAGAAATTAAATATACTAGAGAAGAAAATTGTAAAACTTGTAGCGGGACAGGTGCTAAGCCAGGAACATCACCTGTAACATGTTCTAAATGTCATGGTAGAGGATTTATTCAGGTTCAACGACAGACACCTTTGGGTAGAATGATGTCTCAACAAGAATGTGATGTGTGCCACGGTACTGGTAAAGAAATAAAAGAAAAATGCTCCACTTGTCACGGAAGTGGACATGTAAATGAACAACATGCTATTGAAGTTACAGTACCTGCTGGTGTTGAAGATGGTAATCAAATGCGCTTGAGTGGTCAAGGTGAGGCCGGAGTAAATGGTGGACCATATGGCGATTTATATATTTACTTCTCTGTTGCACCTAGCGATAAGTTTAAACGTGATGGGGCAGATATATACTTGAGTTTGCCTATTAGTTTTGTCCAAGCTGCACTTGGTGATGAAGTTGAAGTGGATACAGTTCATGGTAAGGTTAAAATGAAAATTCCAGCTGGAACTCAAACAGGAACAACATTTAGACTTCGTGGGAAAGGTGCACCTCATTTAAGAGCTGGTGGAAATGGTGATCAACGTGTTACAGTCAAAATAGAAACACCTAAGAATTTAAATAAGAAGCAAAGAGAGGCATTAAAGGCTTTTGCTGACTCTATGGGTGAAGATCCTAGTGGTGATGATAGTTTCTTTGAACGTTGGTCTAAGAGTAAAAAAACTAAACGAAAAAAATAATTAGATAAATTGATGAAATATACCTTTGGCTTCGTTAGTCAAAGGTATATTTGTTTAAAGGTGAATTATTAAATGAATTGACCCTATATGTAAAAAAAGGTATAATTAATAATTAGATATTTAGAAAAGGTAGGAGTGTTCTCATGGATTTAGAACAAATGAAAGTTCGTCAGAAGCATATTCGGAATTTTTCCATTGTGGCACATATTGATCACGGAAAATCAACTCTAGCTGATCGAATTTTAGAAATGACTGATACAGTAACCAAAAGAGAGATGCAAGATCAACTTTTAGATTCAATGGAATTAGAGAGAGAACGAGGCATTACAATTAAATTAAATGCTGTTGAATTGCACTATCATGCAAAAGACGGTGAGACATATATTTTTCACTTGATTGATACACCGGGACACGTTGATTTTTCATATGAAGTTTCTAGATCTTTAGCAGCTTGCGAAGGAGCTGTATTAGTTGTTGACGCTGCACAAGGGGTAGAAGCGCAGACTTTAGCAAATGTATATCTAGCTTTAGATGATGATTTAGAAATTGTACCGGTTATTAATAAGATAGATTTACCTTCAGCAGATCCAGAACGTGTTCGTCAAGAAATTGAGGATGTGATAGGACTAGATGCTTCTGAAGCTGTTTTGGCTAGTGCTAAAAAGGGAATTGGAATTGAAGAAATGTTAGAACAAATAGTGCAGAATGTTCCTGCTCCTGACGGGGATTTAGAGGCACCGTTGAAAGCTTTAATTTTTGATTCTGTTTATGATGATTATCGAGGTGTAGTTCTAAGTATTAGAGTTGTTGAAGGGACTGTAAAGCCTGGTGATAAAATTCGTTTGATGAATAGTGGCGCCGAATATGAAGTAGTTGAAGTTGGTGTGAATTCACCTAAACCATTAAAGAGAGATTTTTTAATGGCTGGAGACGTGGGATATCTTACTGCAAGTATAAAAGATATTCAGGATACACGAGTAGGTGATACTGTAACAAATGCTAATAATCCGACAGCAAAGCCACTCGAAGGATATCGTGAAATGAATCCTATGGTATATTCAGGATTGTATCCAACAGATAACGCTAAATATAATGATTTACGAGAAGCGTTAGAAAAATTGCAATTAAATGATGCTGCTTTAGAGTTTGAACCAGAAACTTCACAAGCTTTAGGATTTGGTTTCAGATGTGGTTTTTTAGGTTTGTTGCATATGGATGTTGTTCAAGAAAGATTAGAACGAGAATTTAATATGGACCTAATAACAACGGCTCCTTCTGTAACATATGATGTTGAATTAACAGATGGTACACATATTAATGTATCTAATCCATCTGAAATGCCAGAAACACCACTAATCAAGCAAATTAATGAACCATACGTTAAGGCAGAGATAATGGTACCAAATGACTATGTTGGCGCTGTAATGGAGTTATGCCAACGAAAACGTGGTACTTTTGTAACTATGGATTATCTAGACGATTATCGTGTTAATGTTATTTATGAAATACCATTATCTGAAATAATTTTTGACTTCTTTGACAAGTTGAAATCTAGCACACGTGGTTATGCGTCATTAGATTACGAGTTAGATGGAACTAGACCAAGTGATTTGGTGAAAATAGACATACTTCTTAATGGTGATAAGGTAGATGCTCTAAGTTTTATTTCTCATAGACAATTTGCTCAAGCGAGAGGTAGAGTAATAGTTGATAAGCTTAAGACTATCATACCACGTCAAAACTTTGAAATTCCTATTCAAGCTGCTATTGGAGCTAAAATAATAGCTAGAACTAATATAAAAGCTTATCGTAAAGATGTAACAGCAAGAATTCATACTGGTGATCCAGATAGACGTGCTAAATTACTAGATAAACAAAAACGTGGTAAAAAGAGAATGAAAGCAGTAGGTACAGTAGATGTACCTCAAGCTGCTTTTATGGCTGTATTGAAGACAGATGAAGAAATAAAATAAGTATATTTTTAGAGTACTGGATGAGTTAACAACAATTCCGGTACTCTTTTTTTATGGGAAATACAAGCAAGTTATGAAGTAGGTAATTATATAATTTATATTAAATATATTTTTGAATACTCTTGACAAAGAAAAAATGGAGAACTAAAATATAATAGTCGAATAATTTTGGGCATTCGCCAAATTGGTAAGGCAGTGGACTCTGAATCCATAATTTACAGGTTCGAACCCTGTATGCCCAATCTTTTTATTAATTGAATACTATATTTTAAGGATAAATCTTACATAGATTTATCCTTTTATTTTTTTATTGAAAATAAATTTATAAATAGATTGGAAATTAATAAGTTATATGTAATATTTAAAAGTAATGCACATAAAGCAATGAGAAAAAAATAAGGTGTATAGGAATATATTTCTAATATAACAGTTAGATTAGTTCATAGTTCATCAGTATCCATTGTAACTTTATATAACATTAAATTTGGATATTCACGAAATAATATATATTTTCAATGTTTTTATATTGAATTTATCTATTAAACAAAATATCATGTATCATTTTGTGACAATATTGTGGTATAATATTTTCATAAATCATAGTAAGGAGAACGAACATGAAGAAGTTTATTACATTTTTAAGTATTATTAGTAGTTTAATCTTTCTTTCATTTTTTGTTAAACCACAGTTAGTTCATGCGGATGAAAAAACATATACAATAGCTACTGATGTAACATTTCCACCATTTGAATATGCGAATGATAGTAATAAATATGTCGGCATTGATATTGACTTGATGAATGCTATAGCTAAAGAAGAAGGATTTAAAGTGGATCTGAAGCCAATTGGTTTTAACGCTGCTTTGCAATCTGTTAGCGCTGGACAAGTTGATGGAATGATCGCAGGAATGACAATTACAGATGAACGTAAGCAAAAATTTGATTTTTCGAAACCATATTATTCATCTGGTATTGTTATGGCTGTAAAACCTGACAGTAATATTAAAAGTTTAAAACAGCTACGCGGAAAGAAAGTAGCTATAAAAACAGGGACTTCAGGTGCGGATTATGCTAATTCTATAAAAGATAAATATGGATTCAAGACTGTAACTTTTGATGATTCAGATAATATGTATAATGATGTGAAAAATGGGAATTCTGTCGCATGTTTTGAAGATAGTGCTGTTTTAGAATATGGTATTAGCACAGGTTTAGGATTAAAAATAGTAACTAAACCAGCTAATTCTGGTGATTTTGGTTTTGCTGTAAAAAAAGGAACACACCAGGAATTAATGAATAAATTCAATGATGGTTTAGATAAACTTAAGAAAAATGGAAAATACCAAAAGATAATTGAAAAATATACAGGTAAAAGTGCAATTTCAGCTACTAAAGAGGCTAATGAAAAGAAAAGTAAAGATAGTCATACTGTCTTAGGACTATTAAAACAAAATAAAAAGGCCTTCTTAGATGGAATAGTAGAAACTTTAAAGTTGACAGTAGTTGGGATTATAGGTGCAACTATTTTTGGGATTCTAATAGGAATGTTAGGTGTTGTGCCAAACAAGTTTGCTCAAGGTATTTCTACAACAATAATTTATATTTTTAGAGGACTTCCATTGTTAGTTCTAGCTTTGTTTATTTACAATGGTATTCCTAGTTTAACAGGATCAAAAATTCCAGCATTTATCGCCGGAATTATTACATTAACTTTAAACGAAGGTGCATATACTGCAGCCTTTGTGAAGGGTGGAATTGAGGCCGTAGATAAAGGTCAAATGGAAGCAGCTAGAAGTTTGGGACTTTCATTTGGCAAATCCATGAGAAAAGTTATCTTACCTCAAGGTGTTAAAATTATGATTCCATCTTTCATTAATCAGTTTATAATTACATTAAAGGATACTTCAATTTTATCTATTATAGGTATATTAGAATTAACTCAAACTGGTAAAATCATTATTGCCAGAAACTTAGAAGGTTTTAGAATTTGGGGTATTATAGCAATAATGTACCTATTAATAATTACAATTTTGACTTTATTATCCAAATGGATTGAACGGAGGATAAATAACTAATGACAGATTTAAAAGTAGATGTTACAGATTTAAAAAAGAATTATGGTAGTAATCATGTATTAAAAGGAATCAATTTTAAAGTAAAAAATAATGAAGTTGTAGTTTTAATTGGACCATCTGGCTCAGGGAAAAGTACGTTGTTGAGATGTCTAAATAAATTAGAAGAACCTACAAGTGGGTCAATTATCATTGACGGACATGATATAAGTGATCCTAAGACTGATATAGATAAAGCACGTGAAAATATCGGTATGGTTTTCCAGCACTTCAATCTATTTAATAACTTAACAGTAGGTGAAAATATTACTTTGGCACCAGTAGAGCTTGGAAAGTTAGAAAAGGAACAAGCTGAATTTGTAGCTAAGAATTTACTAGAAACAGTAGGCTTAGCTGATAAATATGATGCAATGCCTGCTTCATTGTCTGGTGGTCAAAAGCAAAGGGTTGCTATAGCAAGAGCATTAGCTATGAAACCAGATATTATGCTATTTGATGAACCCACTTCGGCTCTAGACCCTGAAATGGTTGGAGATGTTCTTGAAGTAATGAAAGAATTAGCTAAAGATGGAATGACTATGGTTGTTGTAACACATGAAATGGGATTTGCTAAAGAAGTTGCAGATAGAGTTGTTTTTATGGCTGATGGCCATGTGATGGAAGAGGGTACTCCTGAAGAGGTATTTGATAATCCTCAAAATGAAAGAACTAAAGCATTTTTAGACAAAGTAATTAATGTCTAGAGTATAAAAAAATTGGAATTAAATAATCGCTAAAGATTGTATTATTTTAACAATGGCGATCTTTAGCGATTTTTACTATTCATAAGATAATTCGACAAGGTATACATTTCTATCAGTTAAATGAGCTGTACTAGCCCAAACTTCATGGTATCCGCGTAATTGGCGACCAGTCATTTGAAAGAAATCGTCTAATAATTTTCCATGTTGAGAAATAAAGTCAAGCTTTAATCTATTAACCATAAGACTATTATCAGGGAAATATATTTCTGCATCTGAAACTTTAACTTTATCAGAAATAAATAGTCTAATAACATTATCGTAAGCGGGAATGGCCTTTACTAAATCATCAGGATGTCTTTTAATATAAGATAAGATGAAGAATAGAGAATCTGAATTACTTGCCAAAACACAAAAACTCCTTTACATAATCATTTAATATTCATTGTATCATTTTTAGAGTACACTTAGTATATAAAATAAAGAAAAGAGAGAATAGGATGTTTGAAAGAACTTGTGATTTAATAGAAAATTTATATAAAGATAACATTGTTCCTGGTGTATCATATGCTGTAATAAAGCCCGGAGAAGTATTAACTAAAGTCATAGGGAACAGTCAGGTGATTCCTAAAGTAGAAAAACTAAAAGCAGGCATGTTATATGATATGGCTTCTTTAACTAAAGTTGTAGGAACTACGACTGTAATTTTAAAGTTAGTTGAAGATAACAAGATATCAATTGATGACAAAGTGATGGATTATCTACCATTATTTAAAGATGATAGAGTTACAATTAGACATTTATTAACTCATACTTCAGCATTAAATGGGTATATACCACACCGAAATGAGCTAAATGCACAAGAGTTAATTAAGGCGATGTACACTCTAAAAGTAGGAGACTGGTTAGGAAAAAAAGTGATATACACAGATACAGGATTAATATTATTAGGAGAAATAATTCAAAAAATATATAATAAACCTGTACAGACAGTTATAACGCAAGAAGTGTTACAACCATTGCAGCTATTTGAAAGTACATTCAATCCGGATCCGAGATTGTGTGTTCCTACTGAGGTTCAAAAAAATGGTAAAGTCTTGAAAGGGGTTGTACATGATCCTAAAGCTAGAATTTTAGGTAAATATTGTGGATCAGCTGGTCTATTTATGTCGTTAAATGATTTGATTAAGTTTTCTAATTGGATTATAGATAATTCAAAAAACAAAGTATTAAAAGACAAGACAATATCTAAATTGTTTAATGATTGGACTCCTAACGGGACTTTGGGGCGATCGCTAGGCTGGGATTTAAGGTATAGAAACGATAGAGTTCCATGTATTTATCATACAGGATATACTGGTACATTCATTTTAATAGATAGAGATAGTGGATGTGGATTAATAGTATTGAGTAATAGGGTTCATCCAAGTTCTAATAATCAAATCTTTTTAGATAGAAGAGATATAATTATATCTACTTTTCTTGATGAAATTATTAATTAAAAAATAATAGGAGGCTGGGAAAAACTATATTTTCAGATGAATTTTAGAAAATAGTTATATTAAAACCCGCTAGGAATCAACGTTTTTAGTAACGTGATTTCTAGCGGGTTTTAAGTCTTGAGACTATCCTAGCCTCTATTTGTTTTAGTAGGTAGGTTTGATTTCTAGAGCTTGTTGTTTTGATAAATCAGCATCTGGATATTTTCTTTGTAAAGCAGTAATTAATATACGTTTAGCTAATTCACCATTTCTAGCTAAGATAGGTCCATGGAAGTAAGAACAGTACGTATTTTTAAAAATAGCACCTTCAGTTTTGTCTTTTCCATTATTTCCATGTCCACTTACAACAGTACCTAGAGGTCGCTCATTTTTTCCTAAATATGTGACTCCATTATGATTTTCAAAGCCATGATATTCTTGGTTAGTTTCTTCGTTTCTAATAACAATATCTCCGATGAAACGGTTATTATCTTGACTTTCAGTATAATGATCTAGGGCATGAATACCTTCAATTTTTTGGCCGTCAGCCCCAATATAGTATTGACCTAGTAATTGATACCCACCACAAATGGCAAGCATTGGCCCGCCATCATGTATATATTTAGTTAATGCTTCTTTTTTTGATTGAATATCTTTTGAAACAATCATTTGCTCGTAATCTTGGCCACCACCAAAAAAGGCAATATCATACTTTTCAGGATTAAATTCTTGATTTAAGGAGATAATATCAACTTTTAAATTGGTGTCCATTTGTTTAGCATAATAGCGTAAAGCAAGGATATTTCCGATATCACCATAAGTGTTTAATAAGTCACCGTATAGATGAGCTAAATTTAGTGAATATTTCATGATTAATCCATGCCTCCTTTAATATAACCTTGTTCAGATAATAATTTACGTAACTGTAACACAGCAGTATAAGTTGCTAAAACATAAATATGCTTAGTTGGCATTTTTTTAATATTTTCAAGCACGTCAGGAAGTTTTTCTTCTTGAGAGAAATTTTCTTCAGGTACACCAGCGACTCTCAATCTAAAAGTAATATCGCGATATCTTTCACCACCAGTTAAAATAGCTGGTATCTTATCAAATGGAAGAGATTCAAAACTTCCATCCCAAATCCAGCTAGTATCGATACCGTCAGCATAGTTAGCATTTAATAACACTGCTAAAGAAAATGGTTCTGTATCGGTTTTTATCATGTCAAGCACTTGATCTAGACCAACTGGGTTTTTAATCAAGACCAATGTTAGTTCTTTATCACCTATCTTGATAACTTCTTGTCTTCCAAAGACTTTTTCATCGTTACTGCTTAAAGCATGTGCTATCTGTTGAGGTGAAACGCCTAATTCATTTCCGACAGCATATGCTGCTAAAGCATTATAAATATTATATGTTCCACCTATATGAAGTGAGATGGTAGTATTGTCGATTTCAAAAGTCGAGCTTTGAGGGCTTTGACTTAGAATACGATTCATTCGATAAGAGAGTTTTGGGCGTTTGAAATCGCAGTTAGGACAATAATATTTTCCTAAATTACTGTAACTTCTATTCTTATAATGTAGAATATGCTGGCATTTAGGACATAACAAACTGTCTGTGTTAGCTGGTGCCATTTGTTCTCTATCTGCTTTATCATCAAATCCGTAATAAATAACTTTGTTTTTTAAATCCCTACTATTGAAGATAGGAGCGTCACCGTTAGCAATAACGAGTGCATCGGGATGCATATTAATACCCTTTAATATTTTATCGTAAGTAGTATATATTTCACCATATCTATCCATTTGATCACGGAATAAGTTTGTCATGACGTAGATAGAAGGGGATATATATTGAGATATAATTGGAACATTGGCTTCATCGGTTTCTAATACTGCAAGCTTTTTTCCACTCTTTGTTTTTTGAGCGGTTAGAAAGGCAGATACAATACCTTGTTTCATATTAGATCCACTAGGGTTAGTTAAAATGTTGGAGTATTTTTCACCTAAAACTTTAACAGTTAAAGCAGTAGTTAAAGTCTTGCCATTAGTACCTGTGATGATAACTATTTCATAATCTTTTGCTAGACTTTTTAAAACATCAGGATCAATAGCTAAAGTAATCTTTCCAGGTAAAGAAGTACCACCATTTGTAAATTTGTGTAAAAACCAATGTGAAGTTTTTCCTGCCGTAATGGCAACTGAACTTTTCAAACTCATTTTAAAGTTCCTCCAGATATATGTTTGATAAAAAAACATAAGAATTTAATAATACTAGAAAATATGATAGCATAAATTTGTAGTTGTGCATATCAAAAGGACTATATTAAAAGGTAGAGATATTGTAAATTTAAAGAATATTGAAAGTTTAAAATTAAAAAGTGTTGTTGTTCATAATTATTAATTATAAAAAAGCGTGATATAGGCTTGTTTTTAGTCTATGAAATAATCTATACTAGACTAGGAAATTTTATTCAATGGAGTGATTTTTTGTGGCTCAACTTTTTTTTCGCTATGGAGCGATGAATAGTGGTAAGACAATCGAAATCCTTAAAGTTGCACATAATTATGAAGAACAAGGGAAAAATGTTATTATCATGACAAGTGGTTTGGATAATCGCGATGGTTATGGTTATGTTTCTAGTCGTATAGGTTTGAAAAGAAAAGCTATTCCAGTTGTTAGTGAAACTAATATTAAAGATCTAGTAGAACAATCTTCTTTAGAGCCTGCCTGTATTTTAGTTGATGAGGCACAATTTTTAGAAAAACATCATGTATTGGAATTAACTCAGATTGTAGATGAACTGAATATTCCTGTAATGACTTTTGGGTTAAAAAATGATTTTATGAATGAGTTGTTTGAAGGATCTAAATATCTTTTATTATATGCTGACAAAATAGAAGAAATGAAGACAATTTGTTGGTTTTGTAATAAAAAGGCTATTATGAATTTAAGAATGCATGATTCTAAACCGGTATATAGTGGTGAACAGATAATGATTGGTGGTAATGAATCTTATTATCCAGTATGTAGAAAACATTATTTTAATCCACCTATTAATAATTTAGAAAAAGATGAAGGAGAAATAAATGGATAAGTTATTTGATAGATTGCAGATGTTAGAAGACAGATATGAAGAATTAGGTGAACTTCTATCAGATCCCGATGTAATTTCAGATACAAAGCGTTTTACAAAGTTATCTAAAGAAATGGCTGACTTAAGAGAAACTGTTGAAAAATATAATAAATATAAAGAAGTAACACAACAAATTTCTGATGATGAAGAGATGCTAAGTGATGGATTAGATGATGAAATGGCATCTTTAGTGAAAGAAGAATTGTCAAATGCCAAGGATGAGAAGGTAAAGCTAGAAGAAGAAATTAAAATTTTATTACTACCTAAAGATCCTAATGATGACAAGAATATTATTATGGAAATTAGAGGTGCTGCTGGTGGCGACGAAGCTAGTTTATTTGCTGCAGATTTATTTTCTATGTACAGCAAGTATGCTGAACGTCAAGGATGGTCAATTGAAGTTATTGATAAGAATGTAACAGAAGTTGGTGGCTTTAAGGAAATAGCACTTATAATTAACGGTAATAGTGTATGGTCTAAGTTAAAATATGAGAGTGGTGCCCACCGAGTTCAAAGAATACCAGTAACAGAATCTGCAGGACGAGTACATACATCAACTGCGACAGTTGTTGTTATGCCTGAAGAAGAAGATGTAGAAATTGAGCTAGATCCTAAAGATATCCGAGTAGATGTTTATCGTTCATCCGGTGCTGGTGGACAGCATATTAATAAAACATCTTCTGCTGTACGTATGACTCACTTACCTACAGGTATAGTTGTTGCTATGCAAGATCAACGTTCTCAACAACAAAACAGAGAAAAAGCAATGAAAATATTAAAGGCTCGTGTATACGACTACTACGCTCAACAAGAACAAAGTGAATATGATGCAAATCGTAAATCTGCAGTTGGTACAGGGGATAGATCTGAAAGAATTAGAACTTATAACTATCCTCAAAATAGAGTTACAGATCATCGTATAGGTTTATCATTAAATAAATTAGACCGCATCATGAATGGTGAGTTAGAGGATGTTATTGATGCTTTAGTTTTATTTGAGCAAACTAAAGCAATGGAGAAGTTGGAAAATGAATAATCCAACATTTTTTGAAGTCCAGAAATGGGCTTTTTCTTGTATAAAGGGAAATGGTGGTACATTAGAAGATGTAGATTACTTAATATGTGGTCAAATGGGTTGGAATAAAACACAACTATTGATGAATTACCGGACACGTATTGATGATAAAAATTACCAAGAATTACAAGAAAAGATAGAATTGTATAATCAAGATTATCCCCTGCAGTATTTAATAGGTTATCAGGATTTTTATGGTTTGAGACTAAAAGTTACGAAGGATACATTAATACCACGCCCAGAAACTGAAGAACTTGTGGATTGGATTTTAAATGATAATTCAAAAAATGAGAACTACGATGTCTTAGATGTTGGTACAGGAACTGGAGCGATAGGATTAGCACTAAAATCTATACGAAGTAACTGGAATATTTTTTTATCTGACATTTCGGAACCAGCATTAAAAGTAGCTAAAGAGAATGCCCAAAATTTAAATTTAGATGTATCATTTTCTACAAGTGATTTATTTGAAAAAATTGAAGGAAAAAAAGATATCATTGTTTCTAATCCACCATATATTTCGGAAAACGAAAAAATTTATATGGACAAAAGTGTTTTGAATTATGAACCTCATCAAGCTTTATTTGCAAAAAATAATGGACTAGAAATATATGAAAGAATTGCAAATGAAAGTGGTAAACTTCTTAAACAAGGTAGCAAAATCTATATGGAGATAGGATTTTTACAGGGAAAGGCAGTAAAAAAAATCTTTAAAGATAGTTTTCCAAATTCGGAAATTACTTTAAAGAAAGATATCAATGGTAATGATAGAATGATCTGTGTAAAAATTTAGAGGAAGAAGGAGATTTTTTGTTAATCACAAAAATTTATAAACCAAGTGAGTTTAATGAAGCTGCAAAAGAATTACGTCTAGGAGAACTTGTAGCTTTTCCAACAGAAACAGTATATGGATTAGGAGCAGATGCTACTAATGAACAAGCAGTAAAGAGGGTTTATTTGGCTAAAGGAAGACCATCAGATAATCCTTTGATTGTGACTGTATCATCACTAGAGATGGTAAAAAGATTTGTTCCATCGTTAAGTAAAGAGGTAGAAAAGATAATAGAAAAATTCTGGCCGGGTTCATTGACAATTGTACTAAAAATAAAAGATGGTAGTTTATCTAAGACAGTAACAGGTGGTTTGAAAACTGCTGCGTTTAGAATGCCTAAAAATGAAACTACATTAAACTTGATAACAGCATTAGGTAATCCTATTGTAGGCCCTTCAGCAAATTCTTCGGGAAAGCCAAGTCCCACGACTGCTCAGCACGTTTATCATGATTTAGAGGGAAGAATTGCAGGTATTTTAGATGATGGACCTACTGATGTCGGTGTAGAGTCAACAATTATTGATATGAGTACAGAAATACCAACAATTTTAAGACCAGGAGCAGTAACAGCAGAAGAAATTGAAAAAGTCATAGGTAAAGAAGTATATAGTGATAAACATAAAGTTAAAGAAAATGAAATACCTAAAGCTCCGGGAATGAAATATAAGCACTATGCTCCATCAGCACAAGTGTTAATAGTTAATAAAGATAATTGGAATAGTGCACTACAGTGGGCAAATGAAAATAAAAATCAAGTAGGAATATTAGCTGATGATGAAGTATTGAGTAAAGCCTTAGAAAATAAAACTTATTCATTGGGAGAAAATGTAGAAAGTGCAGCTAAGAATCTTTTTGCAGGGCTTAGATATTTTGATGATGACAATCAGATTAAGTATATTTTAGCCGAAGCGTTTCCTGAAGAAGGTGTCGGTTTAGCATATATGAATCGTTTAAAAAAATCAGCCGGTAATCAATTTTATAATAAATAGAGTAATTATTTATTAATATGGTAGAAATTAGATGTGATATCATATAAAATTAGTAGAGAAAATTATATTAATTAAATCAAGGGAGCGTTAAACATGGGAAAATTTCAAGTATTAGATCATCCATTAATTCAACACAAATTATCAATTATTAGAGATAAAAATTGTGGAACAAGAGAATTTAGACAATGTGTAAATGAAATAGCTGAATTAATGGTTTATGAAGTTTCTAGAGATATGCCTTTAGAAGATGTAGAAGTAGAAACACCAATTACAAAAGCAACTACTAAACGACTAGCTGGTAAAAAAGTGGTAGTAGTTCCAATTTTACGTGCTGGTATTGGAATGGTAGATGGTATCTTGGAATTAATCCCAGCTGCTAAAGTAGGTCATATAGGCATGTATCGTGATGAAGAGACACTACAACCACATGAATATTTTGTGAAAATGCCGGATGACTTAGAAAATCGTGAAATGATAATTGTTGATCCAATGTTAGCAACTGGTGGTTCAGCAATCATGGCTGTTGATGCACTCAAAAAGCGTGGTGCAAAATCTATAAAATTTGTTTGCTTAGTTGCTGCTCCAGAAGGTGTTAAAGCATTTCGTGAAGCACATCCAGATGTAGATATTTATTCAGCTTCATTAGATGAATATCTAAATGAAGACGGATATATTGTTCCTGGATTAGGTGACGCAGGTGATAGATTATTTGGTACTAAGTAAATAATTAGTTTGTTAGTATTTTAATTATTAATAATTACTTTTAAAATGATGATTTATTGAATTTAAATGCGATAAATCATCATTTTTGTATTATTTTTCTCAAATTGACTTTTGTAATTTTATCAAAATGGTGGTATTATCTTTTTAGTATTCGAAGATTTATCCCGTCTTTGAATGCATACCAGTTGTTTTAAGCTCACTGGACAAAATTTGAAAAGAGGTGAGACTTGGTGAATGAAGGAACTCAAATTGTAGAGTTTTTTGGAATTCCTTTTAATGTTGGTAATATTGTTTCTGGATTAGTTTCAGCGGTAATAGTATTCGTAGTATTATTTTGGTTATCTCGTAAAATTCAAATGAAACCTGTTGGTAGACAAAATGTTTTAGAATGGGTTGTAGATTTTACAAATGGTATTATAAAGAATGCTTTACCAGATGAAGAAGGAAAGCAGTTTGGTTTGTTAGCCTTTACCTTATTTGTTTTCATCTTTATCTCTAATCAGTTGGGATTAATAATAGAGCTTACGTTTAATGGAGTTGAATATGTGAAAAGTCCCACATCTTCTCCATTAACAACGTTAACTCTAGCATTTATGATACTAGTGTTATCCCATTATTTAGGAGTAAAGAAATTTGGTTTTAAGGGATATTTTAAAAATACATTCCTTAGTCCAATGCCAGCATTATTACCTATTAGTATTTTTGAACAATTTACTAATTTTATAACATTGGCATTGCGTTTATATGGTAATATTTATGCCGGTGAAGTTTTGCTAAAATTAATTTACAATATGGCAAACTCTAAAGGTGTATTAACATATATACCTGCAATTCCATTGGAAATTATATGGCAGGGATTCTCTGTCTTTATCGGAAGTATCCAAGCCTATGTCTTTGTCACATTGACAATGGTATACATCTCTCAAAAAGTTGAAAAAGAGTAATCGAGGAGGATTTTAATTATGAGTGCTTTAGCATTAATTGGTGCAGGTTTAGCTGCTGCAGGTGCTGCTATTGGTGGTGCTATTGGTAACAGTCTTGTTATTTCTAAAATGTTGGAAGGTATGGCTCGTCAACCAGAACTTTCAAATCAATTACGTAGTAATATGTTCATTGGTGTTGGTTTGGTTGAAGCTACACCTATCTTAGCTATTGTTGTTTCTTTCTTGCTTGTTGCAAAAGGATAATTCTCAATTTAATTAATTTAACAAATATTGGATTGAGGAGGTGTCAATAGTAATGAACACAACATTTTTACTAAGTGCTACTGAACAAGGTGTTGCATGGGGAGATTTTATTTTCTACATCGTAACGTTCTTGATTTTGCTTGCTCTAGTTAAAAAGTTTGCATGGACTCCTATCACGGATATGATGGAAAAACGTGCAACAAAAATCTCTAATGATATTGATTCTGCTGAACAAGCGCGTCAAAAAGCAGAAGAGTTAGTTGAAAAACGAGATCTTGCTTTGAAAAACTCTCGTTCAGAAGCTTCTCAAATTATTGATCGTGCAAAGAAAAATGGAGAACAACAAAAGGCTAATATTGTAAGTTCAGCACATGAAGAAGTTCAGACAATGAAAGCTAATGCTAAGAAGGATATTCAACAAGAACGCCAAGAAGCATTAGATAGTGTGAAAAATGATGTGGCAGAGTTATCTATTGAAATTGCTTCGAAGATTATTCGTAAAGAACTAACTGCTGATGACCAAAAGGCCTTAGTTGATTCATATATCGAAGGGTTGGGAAAGCAAAATGAAACTAGATAATGAAACGATAGTACATCGTTATGGAAAAGCCTTATTTGAACTTGCTGAAGAAATGAAAATAAGAAATAAATTTCATTCTGAATTGCAAGAATATAAGAAGGTACTCCAGAATGAACCACAGTTAAAAGTCTTTATGAGTAGTAATCAAATTAGTCCTGAAGCTAAATTGAAGATTATGGAAATTTTGAAGAAAGATTCTTCAAAGTTAATGACTAATCTTTTAGATATGCTCTATGACTATGGTAGAATTACTAGTTTAGAAGGCATTATTGATGAATTTGACAGATTAAATGACGAATTCGAAAAGACAGTGCGTGCATCAGTCATAACTGCTATCGAATTAGATGAAGAACGCAAACAAAAACTAGCATCTTCATTTGCTAATGTTGTTGGTGCAAAAAAAGTCATTATTGACCCTATTGTCGATCCTGGGATTATAGGTGGAGTTATTTTAAAATCTGAAAGCTATATCTATGATGGATCTATTAAAACAAAAATTGCACGCATTAAACGTCTATTATTAAAATGATTTAAAGAGGTGAGACTTTTATGAGCATTAAGGCTGAGGAAATCAGTGCTCTGATTAAACAACAATTAGCAAATTATCAAGATGAGCTTACTGTTGATGAAGTTGGTACTGTTACTTATGTTGGTGACGGAATTGCTCGTGCTAATGGTTTAGACAATGCGCTTGCTGGCGAATTGGTTGAATTTGATGATGGTACTTACGGTATGGCTCAAAACCTTGAATCTAATGATGTAGGTATCATTATTTTAGGTTCTTTTAAGGGAATTCGTGAAGGAGATACTGTTAAACGTACAGGTCGAATCATGGAAGTTCCAGTTGGTGAAGAGCTAATTGGTCGAGTTGTAAACCCATTAGGACAACCTATTGATGGTTTAGGTGAAATTAAAACAAATAAAACACGTCCAGTTGAAAGAAAAGCTCCAGGTGTTATGGAACGTCAATCAGTTACAGAACCATTACAAACAGGTTTGAAAGCTATTGATGCATTAGTTCCAATTGGTCGTGGACAACGTGAATTAGTTATTGGTGATAGAAAGACTGGTAAGACATCAGTTGCTATCGATACGATCATAAATCAAAAAGATCAAGATATGATCTGTATTTATGTAGCTATTGGTCAAAAGGACTCAACAGTTCGTACGTCTGTAGAAACTTTACGTAAATTTGGTGCTATGGATTATACAATTGTTGTTTCTGCTGGCCCATCATCACCAGCACCATTATTGTACCTAGCTCCTTATGCTGGTGCTGCTATGGGTGAAGAATTTATGTTCAATGGTAAGCATGTTTTGATAGTATATGATGATCTTTCAAAGCAAGCTGATGCTTACCGTGAATTATCTTTGATTCTAAGAAGACCACCTGGTCGTGAAGCTTATCCTGGTGATGTTTTCTACTTACATTCACGTTTATTAGAGCGTGCTGCTAAGTTAAGTGACGAATTAGGTGGAGGATCAATGACGGCATTGCCGTTTATTGAAACAAAAGCAGGGGACGTTTCTGCTTATATTCCAACTAATGTTATTTCTATCACAGATGGTCAGATTTTCTTAGACAGTGATCGTTTCTATTCAGGTATTCGTCCAGCTATTGATGCTGGTACATCTGTTTCACGTGTTGGTGGTAACGCACAAGTTAAAGCTATGAAGAAAGTTGCTGGTACTTTACGTACAGACTTGGCATCTTATAGTGAATTAGAATCATTTGCTCAATTTGGTTCTGATTTAGATGAAGCAACACAAGCAAAATTGAATCGTGGACGTCGTACAGTTGAAGTACTAAAACAACCACTTCATAAACCACTTCCTGTTGAAAAACAAGTATTGATATTATACGCATTAACACACGGATTCTTAGATCCAGTTAAAGTTGATGATATTTTACCATATCAAGATGGTTTATTTGATTATTTTGATGCAAATCATAAAGATTTACTTGACGAAATAGCAAATACAGGTAAACTACCTGAAACTGAAAAATTAGATGCTGCAATCAAAGAATATGCAGCTACATTCCAAGCTAGCGAAAAATAAGAAAGGTTGGTGAAAACTAATGCCAGCTTCTCTACAAGAAGTTAAACGTCGAATTGAATCGACTAAAAAAACTAGTCAAATTACCAGTGCGATGCAGATGGTTTCAACTGCTAAGCTTAGTCAAATTCAAAAGCATGCGACTAGTTATCAAGTTTATGCCACCAAAATTCGCAGTGTTATAACACATCTTTCTAAATCACATTTACTAGATTCAGTAAATACTACTAGTAAAAATAGTGATGGAAAGGTAAACACTCTAGGAATGTTAAGGCAGCGTCCAGTAAAAACTACAGGGATTGTTGTCATTACTTCTGACCGTGGTTTAGTTGGAAGTTACAATAGTAATGTTATTAAAGAAACTCTCGAACTTATAGAAAATAATCATCATAGTACTGAAGATGTAGCTATTATAGCTATTGGAGGTACTGGAGCAGATTTCTTTAAGAAGAGAGGTTATAACGTTGCTTATGAGTACCGAGGAATAAGTGATATTCCTACTTACAAAGATGCTAGACCTTTAGTAGAGGCAATTGTAAGTATGTATGATAAAGAAGTATATGATGAATTATTCGTTTGTTACAGTCATTTTGTAAATACATTAACATCAGAATTTAGAGCTGAAAAAATGTTACCAGTTTCAGCTGAAAACATGGGACATGATGACTTAACAAGTAACGATGAAGGCTACAGTATTGAATACGAAACTGAGCCTTCTGAAGATGCAATATTAGAAGTAGTTTTGCCACAGTATGCTGAATCTTTGGTATATGGTGCAATTCTTGATGCTAAAACATCTGAACATGCATCAAGTTCTACTGCAATGAAATCTGCATCTGATAATGCTAAGGATATTATTTCTTCATTAGAATTGCAGTATAATCGTGCTCGTCAAAGTGCTATTACTACTGAAATCACAGAAATTACAGGTGCTCAGGCTGCCTTAGAATAGTAAAAAATTGGGAGGAATAAACTAATGAGTTCTGGTAAAGTAGTTCAAGTTATCGGACCCGTTGTTGATGTTCAATTTCCTCTAAGTGAATCATTACCAGATATTGACGATGCTTTGAAAGTGAAACGTGAAGACGGTACAGAATTAGTTATCGAAGTTGCACTTGAGCTTGGTGACGGTATTATGCGTACTGTTGCTATGGACTCCACTGATGGTTTAAAGCGTGGAGCTGAAGTTGAAGGTACAGGGGCATCTATTAGTGTTCCTGTTGGTAAAGATACACTTGGACGTGTATTTAACGTTTTAGGAAATACCATTGATAATGGGCCTGAATTTGATGAGGATCATCCACGTAATCCTATTCATCGTGATGCTCCTAAATATGATCAATTGAGTACAGGGATTGAAATCCTTGAAACAGGTATAAAAGTTATTGACCTTTTAGCACCTTATATTAAAGGTGGTAAAATTGGTTTGTTCGGTGGTGCCGGTGTTGGTAAGACTGTTTTGATTCAAGAGTTAATTCATAATATTGCTCAAGAACATAACGGTATTTCAGTATTTACTGGTGTTGGTGAACGTACTCGTGAAGGTAACGATTTATACTTTGAAATGAAAGAATCTGGCGTTTTGGAAAAAACAGCCATGGTATTCGGACAAATGAATGAGCCACCTGGAGCCCGTATGCGTGTGGCTCTTACAGGGTTAACATTAGCTGAATATTTCCGTGATGTTGAAGGTCAAGATGTGTTATTATTTATTGATAACATTTTCCGCTTCACACAAGCTGGTTCTGAAGTTTCAGCTTTGTTGGGACGTATACCTTCTGCCGTTGGTTATCAACCAACACTTGCAACTGAAATGGGTCAATTACAAGAACGTATTACTTCTACTAAGAAAGGTTCTGTAACTTCTATTCAAGCTGTTTATGTTCCAGCTGATGACTATACTGACCCTGCACCTGCAACAACATTTGCTCACTTGGATGCTACAACTAACTTGGAACGTTCTTTAACACAACAAGGTATTTATCCAGCTGTGGATCCATTAGCATCTACTTCAAGTGCTTTAACACCTGAAATTGTTGGTGAAGAACATTATGAGGTTGCTACAGAAGTGCAACATGTATTACAACGTTATCGTGAATTACAAGATATCATTTCTATTTTAGGTATGGATGAATTATCTGATGAAGAAAAGATTATTGTTGCACGTGCACGTCGTATACAATTCTTCTTATCACAAAATTTCCATGTTGCTGAACAATTTACAGGTAACCCTGGTTCTTATGTTCCTGTTGAAGAAACAGTAAAAGGATTTAAAGAAATTTTAGAAGGTAAGTATGATAATCTTCCTGAAGAAGCCTTCAGATTAGTTGGTGGAATCGAAGATGTAGTTGAAAAAGCTAAGAAACTTGCTGGCAATAATTAAGGAGGTAACGTCTGATGGATGAAAAATCTATATTGACGATAAATGTCGTTACTCCTGATGGAAGTGTTTATGAAAATACTACGGATTTAGTTATTTGTAAAACTACTGTAGGTGAAATAGGTATAATGCCTAATCACTTACCATTGCTGGCTTCTTTAGCTATTGATGAAGTTCGAGTAAAAGTTGATGATGAAAATTTTGATGAAATTGCTGTTAGTGGCGGATTTATGGAATTTTCAGACAATACTTTATCTGTTGTTGCTTCAGCTGCCGAAAGAAAAGAAACTATTGATGTTTCTCGTGCGGAACGTGCTAAGCAACGTGCTGAAAAGCGTATTGAAGAAGCTAAGAACGAAAATAATGACATTGATTTACGTAGAGCTGAAGTTTCCCTACGTAGAGCTATAAATCGATTGAACATTTCAAAACACTAATCATAATAGAAAGACAGTATTTTTTGGATACTGTCTTTTTTTATGTAGAAAAATTTAAAATTTTATAAAAATCATGACTTAATTTATAAATTATGCTATTATGAGTTCGATTAGTTTAGAAAGGAATAATATTAATATGTATTTAGGATTAATGGCAGTAGTTACAATTATTAGTCATTTTTTCTTCATAACACTCGTTTTTATAAGTTTTCAGGGATTAAGACTAGATTATTTTTTTAGTAAGGAAAAACAAGGAAAATTCCGATTAGCACTTGTACTTTTTTCTGTAGCTATCGGGTATTTAGCAAGTGAATTCTTCTTAAGTTTTATCGATAGTATTCGCAATTTGCTATTTTTAATTAAGTAATGCAGAGTGAGGAATTGTAATGGAAAAAATTGTAGTTCGTGGTGGAAATAAGTTAGAAGGAGAAGTAGAAATTGAAGGAGCTAAAAATGCAGTTCTTCCTATCTTAGCTGCAGCAATCTTGCCCAGCGAAGGAAGAACGATTCTAACTAATGTTCCAATGCTATCTGATGTATATACTATGAATAATGTAATCAGATTTTTAAACGTTAAGGTTGGCTTTGATGAAAATGAAAAATCAGTTGAAATAGACGCAACTGGTAAATTATCATATGATGCACCATTCAAGTATGTTTCTAAAATGAGAGCATCGATTGTTGTGTTAGGACCATTATTAGCACGATTAGGCAAAGCTAGAGTAGCAATGCCTGGAGGATGTGCTATAGGTTCTCGTCCAATAGACTTACATTTAAAAGGATTAGAATTGTTAGGAGCTAAAATTGAGCAACATAATGGTTACATAGATGCACATACCGATGGAAGATTGGTGGGAGCAAATATTTATTTAGATTTTCCAAGTGTTGGTGCTACTCAAAATATTATGATGGCTGCTACTCTAGCTAAGGGCACAACTATTATTGAAAATGTTGCAAGAGAGCCAGAAATTGTAGATTTGGCTAATGTTTTAAATAAGATGGGAGCTAAAGTTTACGGAGCGGGTACTGAAAAAATCAAAATTATAGGTGTAGAAAGTTTACACGGAACTGAACATGCTATTATTCAAGATAGAATAGAAGCTGGAACATTTATGGTTGCTAGTGCTTTAACCCAAGGAAATGTTTTAATTAAAGAAGCAATTGCAGAACATAATATCCCATTGATTTCTAAACTAGAGGAAATGGGTGTAAAAGTTATCGAAGAAAATGAAGGCATTCGAATAATAGGACCTGAAAAATTGAAACCAACTACAGTTAAAACTTTACCTCATCCGGGTTTTCCTACGGATATGCAACCACAAATTTCAATTTTGCAACTAGCTGCTGAGGGAACAAGTATTTTAACTGAAACTGTGTTTGAAAATAGATTCATGCATTTAGAAGAATTGAGAAGAATGAATGCTGATTTTAAAGTAGAAGGGAATTCGGTAGTTCTTCATGGGCCAACTGATTTCAATGGTGCCGAGGTAGCTGCTACTGATTTAAGAGCTGCAGCTGCGTTAGTTTTAGCAGGATTAGTTGCGAAAAATATTACTCAAGTTACTAATCTAAAGTATCTTGACAGAGGATATTATCATTTCCATCAAAAATTAGCTTCTTTAGGTGCTGATATTAAGAGAATTGATGATATTACTGATAGATCATTTGAAATAAAAAAGGAAAAATTAAAAAACGTCAATAACTTACAATAACTAAGTTCTTAATCCGTTAAATCAAATAAGATGGTTTAACGGTATTTTAGTGCTTTTAAATAGGAATTAAAATTAAAATTTAATCCATATAGAAACACAAACATGTCAAAAACATTGATATATAAACGATTATAGACACTTTTCTAAGTGTCTATTTTTATTTTGAATACGTATTTGAATACGTATTGACTAAAAATCAATGTATTTCGCAAATTTTTCTGCCGTTTTCTCTCTAGCTGATTTAGTAACGTGAGTATAGATATCCATAGTTGTTTTTATGTTTTCGTGTCCTAATCTATCCTGAACCTCTTTAATGCTTGCTCCACTTTCAAAAAGTAACGATGCATGAGTGTGTCTGAATCCGTGTGGTTTAATTTGTGGGAGATCGTATTTTCCCAAAAAAGATGGAAGAAACTGGTCAATGTATTTGTTTATAAAATTTCCGTTATTTCTATGAAAGATAAATCCGTCGCCTTTATCTATGTTTTTACCTTGCTTAAATAATTCTTTTCTGAGTTCGTTTTTCCAAGTTTTGAGGGCGTTTAAAGTGGTGTCGTCAACTGATATAGTACGTATACTTTTACGTGTCTTAGGCGTTTGTATATGCAAGCCTCCGTTACTATCAATCGCAACAGTTTTATCTATCGTAATGGTTCCATTGTTAAAATCCACATCAGACCATTTTAATGCAGCAAGTTCGCCTTTACGCATACCAGTGAACGCCAGAACTCTAAATGCTACATACATTTGATATGGAGCATGTTCCTTTAAAGTTTCTAGGAATGTTCTTAATTGTTCTTTAGTGTAGAAATTTACTGGCTTATCAGTATCATCTAAAGTCTTTCGTTTCTTCGGAATTATAACGTCGTTCATAGGATTAGCTTTAATTTGTTTCATCACTTTTGCATAATCAAAAATCCGGCGTGTTAAGTTAATAATATTATTATAGTTTTTGGAAGTTTTGAACATTCGATTAACTTGTTTTTGACAAAATGCAGTATCTACCTTATCCACTCTTAAAGTCCCAAAATAGGGGAGTATTTGAACGTTTATAATATTGTTTTGAGTGTATGCAGAACTTTCCTTTACAGTTGTTTTATATTGCTCAAACCACATTTTATAAACCTCTTCAAAGGTCATGATTTTACGTTTACTTGTCGGAAGTCCGTTTTCCATAACTTCAAGTTCTAACCTTGATAATGCAGTCTTCGCCTCTGCCATTGTCCTAAATCCACGCCTTGTTGTTCGGCGTTGCTTGCCAGTTACTGGATCCGTTCCAAGATACAAGTTAAACATGTACGCCTTAGAGCCATCTTTTTTGGTGTATTTTTTAATTTTAGCCATTATAATCATCTCCTTAGAATGTATGTTCTTTTTTAGTTCTAGTAAAAACCAATCATCAGACAATGACTGGCTTTGATCAAAATATATTAATTATTATTTTGGTTAGCTGGTTTTTGTAAGAAACTAAATACTGTACCAATTATTAATAGAACAATTGCAGGAAAGGCAAATGCAGCTGCTAATCCAAAAGCTAAGTTACCAATTAAGCATAAAACTGGACCTACTATTGAGATTGAAGCCTTTTTAGATTTATATAATGCAACGATACTTACAACTACACCAATCCATGCCATAGCATAAAAGAATGTAGCTGTTGAGTTTAAGCTACTACCTCCATTAAATGATTCATCAAAAGCCGCACCAATAATAAAGAACCATGAAGCAGCAAATAAAAAACAGTTTACAATTGATAAAATTCCATTCCAAGTATTAATTTTTAACTTATTCATACCAAAGGACTCCTTAATTATTATTTCAAACTAAATGTAATATTTTTTGAGTCGTCAAAAATACTTACACCCATTTTTAATTTTGGATTAGTAGCACCTTGTTTAATTTCAGCAGCTAAGTTACCAGTAACAGAAGCTCCTTTATCAAGGGTGCCACTATGTATAAGATTGTCTACATTGTCTGGATAAGCGTCAAAATCAGTATTATTACCATTAACATTTAATTTGAAATCGTAAGGGTTATAATCATAACTCTCCCTGCTCTTATTGGTAATAGTTACATTAGCTACAATGTAATGTTTACCTTCATCAATAGAATCGTATTCTCCCGGTTCTACATATTGAAAACTATTAACCTTTAGAGATATACCCTTATAAGTTGCAGTCTTACCAACCTTAAAGACTTTTTTCAAAACGGATTTTGCTTCTATTGTATTAGGTGGGGTAACAACTGCAGTAAAACCAGCCATTGTTAAAGTGGCTAGCAACATACTTTTATAAATACCTTTTCTCATAAAAAGGACCTCCTTAAAATATCTTTCTGATTAGCTTTTAGTGACTTCAAATCATTGGTCAGATATCTCAATCTAAAACACTGTTAAAATCTAGCCAGTATAATATCCAATAACTTCTTCTTTTATAGCCTCATCTAAATATTTTGGAATACAATAGGAATTCATGAAATTATAGATATTAATATCTTCCTTTTCAGTTTCTCCACAATAAAAAGGTGTCAGAAGCTTAACTGCCATTAAATTCGTTTGATATTCAATACCAGATTTATTTTTGAAAGACGTGTCGTAGAAACATACGTCAGTTTCATCACCACGTAAAATATGTGCCATTTCATGAGCTAATTGAAACGTGAATTCAAACTTATTGTGCCAGTTAGGGTTCATAACGATACATCTATGTTCAAAAGAAGCAGAGGGTGGAGTATATGGAGATAAATTTTCTAACCAAACAACTCTAATGTTCTCTTTGTTGCAGATATTACATAAGTAATCTTTAATATCACTTCTCATAAGACCACCTCTATTTAATATCGTTTCTAGTTCCTCTCATAATACGACGTATAAGCTCCAAATCTTCTTTTGGAATTTGACGTCCTTCATATGTAAAAATAACATCATCATCTTCAATATCAGCTGTTTTAGCATCATCATCTTTTTTATCAAGGCGTCCGAGTAAGTAGTCTGTGGTTACGTTGAAGTAGTTTGCAATTCTATTCATCACTTTTAAACTAGGTTCACGTTTGCCAGTTTCATACATTCCTAATGTGCTTGTTGCAATATCTAAAACTTTAGCTAGTTGAAATTGAGACATACCAGCTTGTTTACGTAATTCTGAAATTCTATATCCAATATTATTATCCATTGTAACAAGTCCTTTCTTTTTAAATTTACTATCTGTGATAATTATATCACTGATAGTGAAAAATAAATTATAAAAATAATCACTTATAGTGTTGACTTATCACTTAAAGTGAAGTATTATATACATGTAAGGTTGATGATGCCTTAACAAACAAGGAAAGGAGAAAGTTATGGATGAGGCAATAAAAATAGCCTTAGCTATCTACTTCATATCAGATATATTCTTAAATCTATATAAGAAATATCTGGAAGTCGAAAAACTAAGACTAGAAAATAAAAAAACAAAATCAGAACTAAGATATAGACGAAAACATTAAAGTTCTGATTAAACCACAATGAAAGGGGCTTGCCCCTTAATTTGTGGCACCCTCATCATAACATAATAACGATTATGAATACAGCATTATTATATATAGTCTTAGCAGTTGTAATTGTTAGCAAAATAATTGATTTTTATCTTGATAACAAAATCAAGGAATTAAAAAAAGAACAAGAACAACTAAAAAAAGAGCTAGATGAATTGAAGAAGAAATAAGGAGATGTAGAGAGAATGAATAAACCATTCAATGAGTTTGAAGTCAAAAATAAGAAAGTTTTTATTGATGAAAAAGAAGTTAAAGCAGTTAAGAATTTGGATATAAAAAAAGGTAAGGGAAACCTTGTTGAAGTAACTCTTACCTTTGATGCAGTACCTAAAGACCTAAATATTTTTGGATACTAATAGAAATGATTGATGAGGCAACTGATTGAAGTGTAGAAACTGCTAAAGAACCTATTTTAGCAGAGAATTCTTTGGTTTTATTCCAATTATCATCAGAACGAATATTATTAAGAAATTCATGACCTTGTGGTGATAAGTCCAAAATAGAAAAAGAATTATCTAGATAAAAATCAGTTTGTTCAAGCATTTTAGACCATGCTAATTGGCGAACGTGATATAAAATCTCATTTTCAGAATAATTTGATAGAGATGTTGATTTGTATAATTCAAAACTGGAAATAATTTTACCGTAGCTAGACGTGTCTTCTACAGCTAATAAAATATCACGTATGCAATCAGGATTTAACTTCATAAAACACACCTCTTTTCATTAGGAGATGAATTAATTATATCAAACACAGTTTCAGAAGTATGTTAAATCAATAAAGTTAATATTAATAGAAAGAGAGATGATTAAAGTGCTGACAGATTTAAAGAAAGTTAGATTAGAAAAGGGCCTAACTCAGCAGGAAGTTGCTGATAAGACCAATATATCTATATCAATGTTAGCAATGATGGAGAATGGTTATCGTCGTGGGAGTGACGAAACTAAGATTAAATTAGCTAAGTTTTATAAAAAGAGTGTAGAATCTCTTTTTTTTGCAAACAATTATCACTTTAAGTGTGAAATAAACGATAAATCAAACCTAAATAACTCTAATAGTGATAAAGAAAGGACTGAACGTAATGAATGAACTAATCAAAGTTGAAGTTAAAGCTGATACACAAGTTGTATCAGCTAGAGAACTATATAAAGGACTTGAGATTAAAAGACGTTTTAGTGCGTGGGTGTCAGATAACTTCAAAGACTTTATAGAAGATGTAGATTTTACCAGTGTACGCAAGAGTACGGAGGTTAAAAATAATGGTGGAATTCAAATAAGAGAGTTACAAGACTATGCAATCACAATCAGTATGGCAAAAGAACTATGCATGATGAGCCACACAGAACTAGGTAAAGAATATCGTAAATATTTTTTAGAACTAGAACGTAAGTGGAACGATCCCAAAGAAGTCGTTAAACGTGGTTATGCAATCCTACAAAATGAGAACAAACAACTAAAGATTGAAAATGGAATTTTGAAACCTAAGGCAGACAAATATGATAGGTATCTCAGTAATAAAGGACTTATCACAATTACCGAAATTGCTAAAGAATACGGTATGAGCGGTAGGGAATTAAATAAGTTCCTACATGATAAGAGAATCATTTACAAAAAAGGCGATAAATGGTTTGTGTACCAACGTTACGCAAATGATGGCTTGGTAGGTTATGAAATCTTTGTGCCAGAAGATAGAGAAATCAGACGCACACTCAAATGGACTACAAAGGGCGAGCAGTTTATCAGAAGCATTTTAGAAGATGAAGGAATCAAGCTAGTTCTTGAAAGACCAAGTCAAATGATGATTGAAGAAGATACAACAGATTATGACGGAGTGTGGTTTACAGCAAGTGAGATTGCTTGGAAGTTGAATTTAAATCCAAAACAATACGCCAAACACATCGGAAGAATTGCTAATGATTGTAAATTAAAACCAATATTCACAGACCATAACAGATATTGCCGAAAAATTGTAGATGAATACGGACGAGAAAGTTATGAGTACACAGCACAAGGTGCAATGATTATTGAGAAAAAAATCAAGGAAGAAATGGAGATGTAATTCATGGAGGTTACAGTTCCAGTTGAAATTAAAGTAAATGAGTTGGCAAACGAAATTGTCAGTCAAGCACTCAAGGCGTTTGATACACGCATGAATCTAATGACTGATACTTACGATTTGCCACCATATCCAACACAAGAACAATTAAAACAAGCTTTAGGAATTGGACAAGACCGTTTAAATAAATGGATTGCCATGGGACTAAAAAAACAGATATGGTCAACCGGTTCAATACGGTTTGATCGTGAAGAAGTTAGGCGTTTTTTGAAAGAAAATTTTGAAGTTTAGGAGTGATAAAAATGTGGTGCATTTATGGAATATTCATCTGCATGGCATTTGCATGCAGCGTAGATCTTTATAGGTGGAATAAGAAACGGAAAGGAGGTGATAGCAATGATTGAATTAACAACAGCAGGTTATTTTACATTGATAGGATTGTCAATCCTTGCTGGCTATACCATACATGGAATTGTAGATGCAATCAAGAAAGGTGAATTTTTTGATTGAAAATAAAAAAGTCGGTTTGTAACAACCGACTAGACGTAAAGAAAATATAAAACTCTCAGGAGTTTTTGAATTGAATTTACTTAAAGTATACCACTAACGGAGGATACAAGCAATGGAAAGAAAAGAGGTAGATCAAGCCATTGAACACCTATATGGCAAAGATCCGATAGCTTTGCCAGATGATAGATACCTTGAACGTAAAGGGCAAGAATATCTATCAAATCAAGGTTGGTTAGAACGTGAGTTAGGAATCAAGGAGGAAGAAACATGTTAGATAGATTAGATAAAGATTTTGAAATTGAAAAAGAGGCTTATGAAATTACAAGTTTGGAAGAGGCGTTATTAACCTTTGAACAAATATTTGATGAGCAAGCAAAAATCAAGAATCTAAAAGACAAAATAAAGCAAACTAAAGCTTTTTATGAAAATCAAATTAAATATGAAGAGTTTAAGACAGAAAATCTCAAAAACGCCTTACTTGCATATTATGAGAAACAAAAAATAGCAAACCCTAAATTCAAAATGAAATCCCCATTTGGTAACTTCGTAAACCACAAAGAAAAGCTAGATTTTGAACTTGATGAAGATAAATTAATTGAGAAATACAACGGAACTGATTTAGTGAAAACAAAATCCACCTTATATAAAGGAGATTTAAAGAAACGCTTAGCAGTCGTTGAAGGTAGAGTAATCGACACAGAGACAGGTGAAGTTATAGATGGAGCTAATCCAGTAACTAAGCCGGCTTATGTATCAGTATCCATAAAGAAACCAAAGGAGGATAAATAATGGCATTTGATGAAACTTATTGCTTACTACAAAGCAAAATGAAAGCACCTAAAAATAAGAATAACGATTTTGGACATTATACTTATCGAACAGCAGAGGGAATTGTGGCTAAGTATAGAGAAATAGTAGTCAATGAAGAACTTAAATGCTCACTAGAAATGACCGAAGAGCCTTTTATCTTAGACGGTTGGCATTATATCAAAACAACTGTAACTCTTGAGACAGAAAATGGTAAACATAGTGTTACGTCATACGCCAGAGAGGCTGAATCAAAAAAAGGAATGGATCCATCACAAGTTACAGGAGCTACAATTTCATACGCTAGAAAATACGCATTAGGTGGATTATTCGCTATTAGTGATGAAATTGACCCAGACGATCCTAATTATCCTAGAGAATCAAAAAATAGTTCAAGAAATAATGCAAGGAACAACGGAACTTATAGCCATTCAAAACAACAAAAACAACAAGTAAACCCAGAAGTTGCTGAATATAACAATTTATTTGCCAGAGCTTTAAAAGTTCTAGGAACAGACAAAGCAACTTTACAAGCTCAAGTTACGGAACAAGTTGGAAAGATGTTTCCTAACGATACAAGTTCAACAGATAAGCTCAAACATGGAATCATGATCCTAAAAGGACTTATCGAAAACGAGGCTAATAAGTAATGTTTGGAAAGCTTGTAGGAATACAAGGAAACGTGCTTAAAATTGCCCTTGATGAAGATTTAAACACGTTCAAAGTAAATAGATTTGCCAATGGTAAACAACCAACAGTGGAGCTAGAAATAGCCGATAACAGGAAGATAAGTCCAGAACAACGCAAGAAAATATTTGCCTTAATCAATGACTTATGTTCCTACACTGGAGATGTTCCAGAATACTGGGAATCAGTATTCAAATATCAAGTGAGAGAAACATTTGGGATAGATGAATTTAGTTTGTCGGATTGTTCCGTATCAGTAGCTAATTACATGATCTTAGTTATCTTGAATTTCTTATTTGAAGAAGATATACCTTTTAAAACTAAGACGTGGGATAGTTTACCAAATGAATTTCCAAAACAAATGTTATGCCTTAAGAATCGCCGTTGTGTTCTATGTGGTAAACATGCAGACATTGCACATTATCATGCAGTAGGAGCTGGACGGAATCGAAACAAGATAAGCCACGTAAATAATTACATTATGACTTTATGCAGAGAACACCACACAGAACAACACAAAATGGGCGTTAAAAGTTTCTTCATGAAATACCACATTAAACCTATCAAAGTAACAGAAGATATAGCTAAGCAATTAAAACTAGGAGTGATAAACAATGTACGACAAGCAAGCAATAGAAAATCAAGTGAAGAAAATGAAATTTAACCGTAAGGAACTAGGCGAGAGATTTATCAAGCGTGAAGAATTGGTAAGTTACGAAGATCAACTATATGCAATGCATAACGTTGAAGAGATTGCTAATAAAATTTTAGAAATCAAAAGAGACGCCGTTATCCTAAGCTACCCAGAATTTAGATACGCATTAATGCTTGCTGATGAAATAGCATTCAAGGAATTGATGGCACGTATTTAACGAATCAAGTCAGTGAACTTACAACACCGAATGGGTGGAAAGCCCATTAGAGTGGAGGAAGAGCAATGGATTGTGTAAAGATTGTTAATTATTTTAAGAACCGACAAATTTTATCACTTGATGAGATGAACTTATATAACAAAGCAATGCACGAGTACCATATTAAATTTGGTTATGAAAAAGGAAAAAGACCTAAAATTTCAAAGCCTAAAAGAAAGAGAGTTTTTGAAAAATGCAACGGTAAATGTGTGTATTGTGGTAAGCAATTAACTCTGGGAACTTTTGATGCTTGTGTAGATCACGTAGTTCCAATAGCTAAAGGTGGAAACAATGAAGACAATAATTTGGTTATGGCTTGCAGAAGATGCAATTGTAGTAAAGGAACTAAGTTATTAAGTGAATGGGAAGGAGATGACAGGAAGTGAGAATCAAGAAACAATATCAAAAAGGCTTTACAACAGTCGATAACTTAGTACTTAACGATACAAATCTATCATGGAAAGCCAAAGGACTGTTTGTTTATCTTTGGTCTCAATCTGATGAATGGGATTTTTATGAAACAGAAGTTGTTAAGCATTCAACAGATAAAATAGCAAGCCTAAAAAGTGGATTGAAAGAGTTAGAACAACAAGGATATTTAAAACGACAAAGAAAAAGAGATGATAAAGGACATCTCAAAGGAAACGAATGGATATTATCTGATAACCCTATGTTAGAAAAACCTATGTTAGAAAACCTTATGTTGGATAATCCTATGTTGGAAAATCGCACACTAACAAATACTAATAATAACAATACTAACTATAACAATAAATTAACTACTACTACTGGAACCACTGAAATTGGATCCATATACGAGTTTTGGGAGTCAAATGTTGGTAGCTTATCGCCTTATCTTATTGAAGAAATACAAGCTATTTATGAAGATTGGGAAAAAGTATCTAAGCAACCTAAAGAGATGATACTTGAATCAATCAAAATGGCACTTGATAAAGGCGTTAGAAATATCAGTTATATCAAGACTATCTTAAAACGCTGGTATGACAACCGTATATACAACATTGAAGATTTAAAAGCAGACCAAGAACGATTTGAGAAGAACAAGGAAAACAAATACAACAAACGAACTAACAAAGGCAATGCATCCGGATATGATGCTAAACAATGGACGTATCTATCCGAAGAAGAAGAGATGAGGCGATTTTTTGGGGACGATTAAAACAACGGGAGATATTTTTTCTCAAATGATGAAAAGGATATTCATTGAAGTTGGAGATTGCCCACAATGTGGGGGTAAGTTGCTAGTACCTAAAGCAAAGCAAACAGTACCGCCAACATGTCCAACTTGTGCATACAGTGATAGAAACTTGAGAAGAAAAATTGCAGAAGAAACATGGAGTGCAGAGGCACAAAAGAATAAAGCCACAGGGGCATTTATAGACAATTCTATTTTACCAAGTTTAAAGATGATGGGAGCAACGTTTAATAACTTGAATCTTTATTCAAACGATATTAAGGAAGTTGCCAGAATTGCTAAAGATATAGCTAACAGGATATCAAAGCCACAACATAGTCCGGTGCATTCGTTATTTTCTGGAAGTTCAGGACGTGGAAAAACAAGGATAGCAATATCAATTATCAACGAAGTATGGCGTTTAACTGGATATAAAAGGAGCGTTGTATTCATTGATTATCCATTACTTGTATCAACTCAAAGATTAGGAATTAACGACAGTGAGGCACGTAGAAAAGTTGATAAGGCTATTCGTAAAGCTAAGCAAGCAGATTTATTGATCGTTGATGATATTGGAACAGAAAGCCAAATGAATAGCGGTTGGAACAAGGAAGTCTTTAATGAAATCATGCGATTTAGAGAAGATAAGGACGTGATTGTTACTACTAATGTTCCACCTAAAGAGCTAGTCAATCTTTATAGCGAACAAACTGTATCAAGGCTTAGAAAACACGCAAGGGGTAACTACATTTTATTTAAAGACAGCATAAAGGATTATAGGAGCGTTGCAGTATGAGAGTAGAAAAGATGATGCTAGATGATAACGGAATTACATACACGATTGGAGGAGTTAAGTTCCGTTATCTGTTTGAAAACAAGCCGGCACTTAAGGTTGGTCAAGAAGTTGAGTTTACGGAGCTAATTCGCAAGACAAGACCTTACTTGATTATGGGTGCAGAAATAGAGAAACAAATGGAGGGCTAGGAATGAATAAGGAATATGAACAAGGTCAACAGGATATGTTAGCACTGATTAAAGATGCGTATTATAGGGCTGACAAAGAAACATTCGAACGCTTGCTTGATGAAGAAGATGATAACGAAGTACAAAATTTCTTAAAGTGCGATTATATCAAGCAAGGTATGAGAATTGAAAGAGCTAGACTTTTAAGAGAGATAAAGGAACTTGCAGATAGATATGGAATTAACATTTAACATTGAACCACAGCAGCAAGAAAGACCAAGAGCCACAGGGCGTGGCAGATTTATCCGAGTATATGATCCACCTAAAACAGCTAAATTCAAACGTGAGTTAAAGCAGTTAGCAAGGTTAGAGATGCAAGGCAAAGATAAGTTTGATAGTGCGATTTCTGTAACGATTAGATTTTTCCGTAGAGTTCAAAAAAGCATATCCAAAAAAGAACATGCTAGACGTACACAAGGGCATGTTAGACCAATCGTAAAGCCTGACTTGGATAATTATATCAAATCAACATTAGACGCCTTAAATGGCATTATATGGACGGACGACGCAACCATAGTAGAGCTGAATACGAGCAAGTGGTATGCAGATGATCCAAGAATCGAAATTGAAGTAAAGGAGATTTAAAAATGGAAATTGATTATATAGCAATAACCACAGACAGAAAAAGAAAAGCATATTTTAACTTAGAAAGTCAAAATATTGTTGGCTATGCAGTAGATTATTAAAAAATATTTTGACCTTAACAAGTCTTAAAACTGTTAGCCAGTTATTTGAACGGTATACATTCACAAACCGTAAATCAGGATCTCTCAAATAACGACATAAACAGTACAGGCTTAGTATCTGTCAAAGGGTGCTAAGTCATAGGCGATAAAGATGCAAGGAAGCTACAAACAACAAAAATTTATTAAAAAGGTAGGTGTAATTTCCCTTTCCCATTATTTCATACGTAGTAACCAAGCAGATTTATTGCCGAAACCAGACTTTCCTTTAAATACACAATAGTTGCAGACGGTAAATTGTGAGCAAAAAAAATTATGAAAGAAGGTTCAGACCTTCGTAACTTCTTCGTATCTTGTCTGTAGCTATCCACCTTGTATCCGCAAGATTTGAGACGGTCGCACGTTTTGAGGGCGTGGCAAGGCTTTAGCTAGCTATAACTATGAGAAAGGATTGATTAGATGAAATTATATTTAGTTGAATATTTTATTAACAATAAACTGCATAACATGATTGTGCGAGCTAAAAATCATGATGCAGCTGAAACACAAGTTAAAGTTTCTGTGATAGCTAATATCCATGATGATAATTTTTAATAAAAAAGCACGCTCCCTTGGAAACGTGCATCTAATATCAACTAAATTAATTATACCACAGGGAGAGTGCTTAGCTTGGAAGAATTAATGATACCCGGAATGAAAAACATTGACTATGATAGAACAGCTGATAACGTGGCAAAGTTTTTAACTGACAAACGTTACTATCCAAGACTATACAAGATATATCAACAGGCAAGTCCAGAGTTTATACAAAGTCCAAGTTTAAGTGGTATGCCTGGTGGAAGTATAGGAAATGGCAATGAAGAAAAATTAGTAAAATATTTGTATGCTAAATCAATAGTTGATGGAGTTGCAGATACATACGATAAAGGGTCAGCAGAGTTAAAAGTAGTACTAGATAATACACTAGGAAAAATATCAGCAGTTGAAGCAATGGTAAGATTACATTTTGAAAAAACTAGATATTATCAGATAAGAAAAATGGCATTAAATGAGTTTGCAGATGGTTTAGAGATGAAAATTAATTGTCCTGATTTACATATTTATGTTTAATAAGGTATGTTAAAAATCGGAAAACAAAGGGATGAGCAACGAACCACAAGGGGTAACTTCCCGTGCTATTATGGTATTGTAGCAAAGGTAAGTTAGGTTAGTCGTTTTATAGACCACGAGAGTTAAAACTTACTAATGCGTACTTTAGTTGTTAAATTAAATTTCACTTCAAGAAGTCTAGTCTTTATGGCTAGGCTTTTTGTATTATAGTTGTGAGGTGAAATTTAATGAAGGATAGAGTATTGAAATTAGTAATTAGTGTAATACTTGTCATTGGTTATATTCTAATGGTGGTGTGCAAAGTGAGTATAGGATATATGATAATTGGGCTGCTTGTAATAATTTTTGTTGCTTTTTTACTGGTTCCTGAAATTAAACAAATTTCAACAAAATATTTTTCATTGTCTAAAAAAGTTGATGAAGCAATGGTGCAGTATGAAGAATTTAAAGAAACAGTTTATCCAATTTTGCAATTAGAACTAGCTAATATCTCTAGTGTGGGATATATGGATGTAGGGCCTAAAAGTGATGAGCTTGTTGAATTTATCGAAAAAGCTGGAAAAATTAATATTGGTGATGATAGAATTAATAATTTAATTGCAGTGGCTCGTTCACAGACTTTATTAGCTTTCAAAGGAGAATTATCACACTATAACAGTAAAGCCAAAGGATTTATTAGTACAGGATTAAAACCTTACTATTCAGATGATTATATTGACAAAGATAGTATATTTGTCGATTTCAAAGGGTTAGAAAATTTAATTGATGAAATAGAAGATATTAAAACTAAAGGGAAATATCAAACTAAATTACATAAACTAAAACAATTCTATAATGAAAATTTTTAAGTCAGTCTATCCAGGCTGGCTTTTTATTTTGGAGAAAATTATGAAAGATAGTATAGATTTCGGAAAGGTACAAACTTATGAAGAATTGAAAATGTTACGTGAGTTAGAAAAGCACTACAAGAAATATCCAGTCAAACGTAAGCGTAAGTACAGTAGAGATGTTAGCAAGATTAAATTAAAAGGTGGTGGTAGTAATTGATAGATATTCAAAAGATTAATGAACTGATTGGAATAGATGAGAGCTTTAAAGCATCAGATAGATTATATAAGCTGTTGATGAGTGACAGAAAAGATGAATTATTTAAATTGTTTTTAGATGTTGAAAGCAACTTAACTTATGATTGGTTCACTGATTATTATCAAGAAGAACATTCTGATCGGAAGAAAAACAAACAAGATTTCACGCCAGATGGAGTTGTGGAATTAGTTAATCAATTACTAGGACCATCTAAAACTATTGCTGATATATGTGCTGGAACTGGTGGATTAACCATCAAGCGTTGGAGTACTAATCGTGATAGTAGTTTTTATTGTGAAGAATTTTCAGATAGAGCAATGCCTTTTTTGTTATTCAATTTAGCAATCAGAAATATTAACGCATATGTATTTCATGGAGATAGCTTATCTAGGAAAGTAAAACATTTGTATAAGTTATCAGCACAAGAACGATTTAGCAAAATAGAGATAGTAGATAAATTGCCAGAAAACAAAGCTGATACGGTGGTTATGAACCCACCTTATTCTTTTACGTGGCAACCAGATGACAAAATGTTGGAACAAGAACGATTTAAACAGTTTGAAGTATTAGCACCTAAATCTAAAGCTGATTATGCATTCTTATTAGAAGGATATAACAGGCTTTCAGATGATGGAACTATGGCTATCATTTTGCCACATGGTGTGTTGTTCAGAGGACAAGCTGAAGGAAAGATAAGAGAACGTTTAATAGAACTCAATGCACTGGATGCAGTAATAGGATTACCAGCTAAATTATTTTTAAATACCGATATACCAACGGTTATTTTAATTTTAAAGAAGAAAAGGAAACACAAAAAGATTTTCTTTATTGACGCAAATAAAGAGTTCGAAAAAGGCAAGAATCATAATTATTTAAAACAAGAACATGTAGACAAAATTATCAACGCATATAAGAGCCGTAAAAAGATAGATAAATTCAGTGATGATGTATCCAGATATCTTATTGAAGAAAATGAGTTCAATCTTAACATTCCTAGATATATAGATACATTTGAACCTGAAGAAGTTCCATCACTGTATGAAATTGTAAAAGAAATGCGAGAGATTGATAAGCAGATTGAAGAAAATTCTATTGAGTTCGGTAACATTCTAGATGATTTGGTTGGAACAACACCAAGCATGGATAAGGAACTAAAACACTTTACTAAGTATTGGAAAGAAAAGTATAGCAAGGATAGAGAAAGGCAGTTGACACTATGGTAGATTTTAGAACATACGAAATAGTCAAACTTGAAGATGTTGCTGAGTACGCTAGAGCTAAGCAAGGAAAGTTATATCCAGCTGGAACAACTACTCTACAAATATCGGCAACTAGGGGGGATATTGGTTTTCTATTTGAACCAGGATATATCCACACAAAGAACGTTGCTATCATACCGCAAACTGGAATAGATCCGTTGTACTTTAACATTGCAATGCAACGTAACATAGATTTGTTTATGCATAAGTACGCAACTGGTATCAATATCCAAGAACATGAAGTAGGTAAGTTTCCTATCTATCTACATGACTATGAGACACAAAAAGCAATCGTGTTGATGTTTAGACAACTGGAGCATGAGATGGCAGTTGAAAGAGATATGGTCAACACATTAAAAGATTTAAAGAATAATATGTTGAATAACATGTTTGTTTAATAAAAAAAAGCAATTAGAACGGAGGTGGGTGATATGGTGTGAAGAAAAGTAGTAAGAAATTGGACAAAATTGGACAATTAGGACCCTTTTTTGAATTAGATAAAAGGCGCCAAAAAGCTGTTATATTGCTATTTGAAGATGAATTAACAGATGAAGAAATTGCAAAAAATGTCCAACGTAGAAGATCAACATTAGATAATTGGAAAAATGATGATAAATTTAAAGCTGCACAAGAGCAATATAAGAAATTAGTCGTCAAGAAAGACTTTGAAAGTAAAGCACTAAGAGAGTTAGTTAATTTGTTAAATGCTAAATCAGAAATGGTACGACTGCAAACTGCTATTACTATTTTGAAAATGTCAGGTATGATGTCTGATAACAGCACACCAGAGTTAGACAAAGCTAAGGTACGTAAGGCAAACGCAGAAGCAGATATTGCACGCTGGAGAGCTGATGAACTCACTGGCAAAAACAAGGCAGATGATTCTACTGTTTTAGTTGATGATATAGGGGATGTAGAAGATGAGTAAGGTTATTAGAATGACTGATATGGTTAATCCACACTTCTACAAATTATGGACTACTAAAAAATCATATATCATTGCTAAAGGTGGACGTGGTTCATTTAAATCATCTGTTATTAGTTTGAAGTTGGTTACATCAGTTAAGAAGTGGACACAGTTGCACAAGAAAGTAAATGTTGTGTGTATTCTGGCCAACAAATCAGATTTACATGATACAGTTTATAGTCAAATTATGTGGGCTTTAGATATGCTTAATTTAAGTGATGAGTACAATTACTACAAGTCACCATTGAGAATTACACATAAGCTAACTGGCAGTACGTTTTATTTCTATGGTGCTGATAATCCACATAAGCTTAAATCTAACAAGGTAGATAATATTATTGCTGTTTGGTTTGAAGAAGCAGCAAACATGAAAGGTGTAGATGTGTTTGATCAGTCTATACCTTCTTTTATTAGACAAAAGCCGGACTATGTTGATGATGTAAAAGTTTATTTTTCATACAATCCACCACGTAATCCTTATGAGTGGATAAATGACTGGGTAACTGCTAGAGAAGAAGATCCAGAATATTTTGTTGATACGAGTACTTACTTAGATGATGAATTAGGATTCACAACAGAGCAGCAATTAAAACTGATTGAGAGTTATAAGCAGAATGATTATGACTATTACCGTTGGTTGTATCTGGGTGAAGTTATTGGACTTGGTACTAACATTTACAATATGGATAATTTCAAAGCATTAAAAGAGTTGCCGAATGATGATTATATTACAAATTGGTTCTGTGCTATTGACTCTGGCCATGAAGTATCTGCTACTACATTTGGAGCTTATGGATTGACTAGAAAAGGCAATGTAATTTTATTAGATACTTATTATTACAGTCCACAAGGCAAGGCTCATAAAAAGCCACCTAGTGAGTTATCTAAGGACTTGTATTCATTCATCAATAAGTTGGCCAAACAATTCAAAAAGCCGGCAACTAAATTAACAATAGATTCTGCTGAAGGTGCTTTAGATAATCAGTTCTACAATGATTACGGAGTACATCTTCATAAGGTAGCAAAATTGAAAAAAGTAGACATGATAGACCGTGTGCAAAATATAGTTGCTCAGGGTCGTTTTTATTATCTGGATACTGAGTCAAATAAAATATTTATTGAAGAACACAGAAATTACAGATGGGATGAAAAAACTTTAAACAGTGACGATCCTAAAGTTATCAAAGAAGAAGACCATACATGCGACCAATTCCAGTACTTTGTGCGAGATAATGAACGCTTGCTAGGTTTGAAATATTAAGGTGGTGGAGTGATGTCATTAATTCAACAAATAAAAGATTGGTTTAGGAAAGGAGGTGCCAAGTTAGGAATGGTAAAGAGTTTAACTAACATTACTGATGATGATAGAGTTTCAATTGATCCAATGGAATATGAACGGATAAAGTTAGCCAAGTTGTATTACAAAGATGATTTACCAAAAGTTAAGTATCGTAATTCATATGGTGAATACAGACAACGTCCGTTGAGTTCTTTAAACGTGACTAAGTTAGCATCTAAGAAATTAGCGTCAATTATCTTTAATGAACAATGTTCCTTATCATTAGAAGATGAAGCAACAAACGAGTTCATCAATGAAGTGATTCAAGATAATAAATTCAATATGAGATTTGAACAACGCTTAGAAACTGCTATTGCTTTGGGTGGTTTAGCTGCAAGACCTTATGTTGATGATAATGATGTTATTAGAATAGCTTGGGCTAACGCAGACCAATTCTATCCATTACGTAACAACACTGATGATATTTCTGAATGTGCTTTTGCTAGTCGAACAGTTAAGACTGAGAATGACAGAAATGTTTATTATACATTGCTTGAATTTCACGAGTGGGATGATGCTAAAACTTATCACATAACAAATGAGCTATACCGTTCTTATCAATCAGATGTAATTGGAGAACAAGTAGCACTTGAAACTCTATATCCTAATTTAGCACCAGAATTAACCTTTACTGATGTTATTACTAAACCATTATTTGCATATTTCAGAACACCAGGAGCTAATAATAAGAACTTAGATAGTCCACTAGGTGTTGGTATTGTAGATAATTCCAGAAACGTAATAGATGCTATTAATCGAACTCATGATATGTTTGTCCATGAGGTCAGAATGGGAAAACGTAGAATTGCAGTTCCTGCTGAAATGTTGAAACCTACTGGCAATCTGTATGGAGATGAAGTAGACGACGCTCATCCAGTCCTATTTGATAAGGACGAAGATGTTTATCAGGGAATGTATGGAGATACAGACAAGCTGAGTGTAACTGACTTAACTTCTGATATTCGTTCAACTCAATTTAAAGAGTCTATTGATTATTTCTTACGTGAATTTGAACAACAGATTGGTTTTAGTTCTGGTACATTCTCTTATGATGGCCAAGGAGTTAAAACTGCTACTGAAGTTGTTTCTGAGAATTCCACAACTTATCAAACACGTTCTAGTTATCTTACTCAAGTAGAATTGTTTTTAAATCAATTAGTTAATGCAATTCTTGAAGTAGCTAGTATAGGTCAGTTCTTTTCTGACGGTAAGCCTAGATGGACTGGTAATGTAGCAGATGTTAAGTTGTCTATACATTTTGATGATGGTGTGTTTATTGATAAAGATAAACAACGAGCTGATGAGATGCAGTTAGTTGCTGCTGGAATTATGCCAAAGCTTGAGTATTTAAAACGCAACTTTGGTTTGAGTGAAGAAGATGCTCAAAAATGGTTAGCTCAAGTTACTAATGAACAACCAGATTATTCTGCTAATGTATTTCAGGAGCAAGATACAGGTGGTGTCTAGCCTATGGATTCAAAGCAGAAAATAGACCAAGACACAAATAATATTGCTAATCTATATTCTAATTTAGAAGATAAGATATTTTCTGAAATTATCAAAGTGTTACAACGTGGGCACTATGAAGATGTAACACAAGATAATGTTGTTCAATGGCAAGCACAGCAATTGTCACAAATGGGAGCATTAACCAAGAGAGTAATTGATTTAATGGCAGACTTTGACGGTATCTCACCTAGTGAAATTGAAACTATCTTAAAACAAGATGGATACAAGATATTAGATGAAGTTAGCCAAGAATTGAAGTACAGTGGCCAAGTTAGCCAGCCAATCAGTGATGAAAGTTTTAACATGCTTGATTCAATGGTTAGGCAAACAACAGATACCTTAAACAATACGATTAATCAAACTCTGCTTAGTCGCAATTATGGTATTAATCCTGTTATGAGAACATACCAGGAAATTTTAAAACGCTCAACAATCGAAACTGTAACTGGACTTAAAACTCATGATCGAGCAGTCAAAGATGCTATTTACCAACAGCTAGATAAAGGTATCGAAGTTATGAGAGATAAGTCTGGGCGTGCATGGTCCCTTGAAGGTTATACACGTATGGTACTTACGACAACATCTAACAGGACTTACAATGACTTACGAACTAAACGGATGCAAGAGTTTGGCCAAGTGTTATGTTTAATGTCTAGCCACCCTAACAGTCGTGAAGCGTGTGCTTATATTCAAGGCAAGGCAGTCAATATTGTTCCGCCTGATGATCCTAATTATAACAACAAGTACGATTCAATCTATAATCATGGTTACGGAGAACCTGCTGGAACATTAGGTATTAATTGCAGACACAAATTATTTCCATTTACTCCAGGTGTCAATGTAAATAACATGACCCAGTATAATCCTAAAGAAGCAATTAGAAATGGTAATTTACGTCAAAAACAACGTTACTATGAACGCTCAATTAGAGACGCTAAAAAACGTTTGAAAATTGCCGAAGAATTAGAAGACGAGCAGATGATTACTCGCACCAAAACATTAATTGCAGCACGTCAAAAGAAGTTAAGAGAATACATCAAAGAAACTAACAAGATGTATGGCAAGAAGTATGACATTTTGACTAGGGATTATGCTAGGGAGCAAATAACTTATAAAAAGTGAAATAAAACATATAAAAATTATTTAACATTTCGACCTGAGTAAGTCGTTAAACTGCTTTTTTTGTATGCAATCAATCAGCGTGGAGCGTTCCACGTAAAATAAAAACGATAGGAGAGATTGACATGAAACGTGAAGATTTGAAGAATTTAGGTTTGACTGATGAACAGATTGAAAAAGTGATGGCTGAACACGGTAAAGATATAACCAGTTTACAAGAAAAAGTAAATGGTTTAACTAATGAACGTGACGGTTTGAAATCACAACTTGATGAGCGAGATCAACAGTTAGTTGATTTACAAAAGAATTCTAAAAACGTTGATGATTTAAACGAACAAATCAAGCAATTACAATCTGATAATAAGAAAGCTAATGAAGAATGGCAAAATAAATTAGCAACTCAAACCAAGAATTTTAAAATCGAAACAGCATTACGTGAAGCAAAAGCTAAGAACATAAAGGCAGTTTTACCATTTATTGACACTGAAAAAGTAACTGTTGATGGCGATAATTTGAAAGGACTAGATGACCAAATTAAAGCTATCCAACAAAGCGATAGTTACTTATTTGAAGAAGGTAAACCAGAACCAAAGATTAACATTGGCGGTAAGTTTAATAATGGTGAAAACGGTGCTGATGGTAAAGTTGATCCAGTAGTTTCTAGCATTGCAGCACGTATGAAATCAATTTAGAAAGGATATGAAATAAAATGGTAGTAGTATTAGATCAAAAAGATTTACTAAAAATTGATGAAGAGTTTGGAGCAGATTCTCAACTCTGGCAACCATTACAAGGTGGTGCTAAGTCTATCACAGCTGCAGACTTTACAGGAGTTAAGACAGTTCGTATTAACAAGATGGACGGTTTTGCAGATGCAACAAAATATAAACGTAACCAAGATAATGCACGTAACAACGTTAATGTTTCTAAAGAAACTCTAGAATTGACACAAGAAGATTGGATTGGGTATGACCTAGATCAATTGGATATGTCTGAAAATGGAGCTTACACAGTAGCTAATGTTGTTCGTGAACATAACCAACGCATTACAATTCCACACCGTGATAAATTCCTAGCTCAAAAGATTTATGACACAGCTAAGTCTGGTGGTAAGTTAGTAACAGATACAATTGATTCTAAGAATGCTTTAGCAGCTTATGATGAAGTAGAATCCTACATGATTGATAATCAAATTCCTGGTGGCTGGTTAATGTTTGTTTCTACTAAGTACTACAAAGCATTAAAGAACGCTGATGGTGTATCTAAGACATTCTCTGTTAACCAACAGCAAATTAACGGAATTAATCGTCGTGTTGCACAATTAGATGGTGGAACACCAATCTTAACCGTAGCTAAAGATCGTATTCAAGGTTTAACAATTCCTGATACAGTAAACTTCTTAGCAGTTCCAACATTTGCAATTGCTCCAATTGTTAAATACGATACAGTTGACGTAATCTCTCCAGATAATGACCGTGCTGGCTATCGTTGGACAATTAAGGGATTATCCTACTATGATGCATTAGTATTTGAAAATGCTAAGAAATCTATTTATGTTGCAGCTGAAACAGCTAAAGGTTAGTAAGGTGATGTAAATGGCTTATCTAACTTACAATGAATATGTTGAGCTTGGTTATAGGCTAGATGAAGATGTGTTTAATGAGCTTGTAAAAGGTGCAGAACGTATCATAGATTTAGCCACAAACGATTTTTATAAGGTTCATGATATATTAGTCGATAAGTCAAAAAGACGCGTAGAAACGTTTAAAATGGCTATCTGTGAGCAAGTAGATTTTATGCATGCAACTGGTATTAATAAGAGTTATGATTTAGCTCAAAATGAATTTACCAGTATCACAGTAGGTAGATTATCTTTAAGTCCTGCTGGCAATGTAGGAGCAACTATGAAGAATGGTTTATGTACAGAAGCGTATAATCTATTAGGAAGATATGGCTTGTTATATCGAGGTGTACACAGATGATACCTAGAATTGATAGAAGATTATGTAATCAAAGTGTTACTTTAAAGATTCCAGTAGGTGAATTAGATAAATACGGTAAACAAAAAACAGAAGAAGTTGAGGTAGAACATGTACTTGTACAACCACAAACAATCTATTCAGGTGATAGCAATAATCGTAAAATTACGGCTAATGCTATTGTCTTTTTGTTTGCCAAAATTTCTAATCCGTTACCTAGATTAGATAGGGATAGCGTTGGAAGTAAGTTAATCTTTGAAGGTAAGGAATACACAATTACTAATATTGTAGATAATCGTGAGCCTTACAGTAATGATGTTTATTCTTATGAATTGGAGGTGTTGTAATGGCAGTAGTGGTATCAGTTCATGGTAAAGGTTTTGATCGTTTTTCTGAGAAAGCTTTAGATCGTGGACTTTATAATTTTACTAATCAAATGGCAATGGATATGGATAAGTTCGTACCATTCAAGCAAGGTAATTTATCAAGGTCAGTCCATGTACAAGATAACCATGTTACCTATACAACACCTTATGCTAAACCTCAATTCTATGGATATATTAACGGACATCCAATTACTCACTGGACGACAAGTGAACATCCACAAGCAACATCTAGGTGGGATTTAAAAGCAAAGAGTTTGTATTCTAATAATTGGGTTAGGGTATTTAAACAAGGCTTACTTGATGGAAAGGTAGTTGAATATCATGGACCTAAAGGATAGATTGACAGACTGCATTAACGATAATGTAGATTTGCCAGTTAAATTGTATCAGTCGTATATGACTAATAAAACAAGTCCAGAATTACGTATATATGACTTGCCATCAACAGTAATTGATGAAGATTATGCAGGCAATAGAACAGAAGAATTTATCTTTGAAATTGCAATGCGTAGTAATGATGAAGAACTGATTAATCAAACATTGTGGAATATATCAAAGTATATTTCAGAATATGATTTTAATTTGGTTAGTCAGAATGATAGTTTTAGTTTTAATAAATTAGAAGTAACAACATTCCCACATATAGTGTCAGCAGATACTGAGGGTAATGTTGTTTATTTATTTGATTTTAAAATTACAGTAGATACTTATAAGGAGCGTGATTAGTTATGGCAGAAGCACCAGAAAAAATTGGTTCTTTTATTCTAAACCATAAAGTAAAAATGGAAATTGATACTGCAGGCAATAAGGATATGTCTGCTTTAGAGAGTGCTAAATGGGCTCGATTAGCTGCAGGTATTAATAACGTAACACCAGCAGAAAACGATACAACAACAAATGATGAATATTATGACGGAGAAGGCTTTGGTACATCTGATGTAACATCCAAGCGTTATCAATTCACTATTGCTGGACACCGTTTAAATGGAGATCCAGCCCAAGACTATATTGCAAGTAAGCAATTAGAAATCGGAGATTCTTTAAAGACTTTATTTAAGTTTACTTATCCAGATGGATCTTACATTGTTGGTGTAGTTACATTAACAAACATTCAAGCAACAGGTGGTGCTCCTGGTGCTAAGCAAACATTTAGTGTAGTTCCTGTATTCAACGGAAAACCTAAATATGTTAGTGCAGAAGACGCTAAAAAAGAACAAGGCGGACCAACATTATAAATAAAATAAACAGAGACGAGTAATGTGAGACGATTGGAGGAAATAAAATGCCAAGTATTAATTTAGACGAACGATTAAACCTAGATACTAAAGTAGATGTTACAGTAGCTGAGAAGAAATATTCTTTAGTTTTGAATGATGAATTATCAGTTAAAATCTCAGATGTTCAACTTGAATTGAGCAAACGAATTGAAGATTTAACTGACATGCCAGAAGAAAAGTTTAAAGAAATGTCGTTAGAGGAACGCAAAAAATTAGTAGTTGATACTATGCATGATGGACGTGAAGATATTTTTAAGGCTATGGATAGAATCTTTGGTACTGGTGAAGGTAAACGAATTTACGATTACTACAATCAATCAACTAGAGCAATCAGTAAAATTATTGCTGCAATTGATGATGTTTTGAATGACAAATTACAGACTAATAAAAATCGTAAAGAAAGACGTGCAGAAAAATACACTAAGAAAAGACGTGGTTAGTCATGTTATCTCTGACTGAACCGTTAAAAAGTTCATACACGTATCAAGGTAAAGAATATCAAATAGATTTGAGTTTTGATAACGTAATTAGAATGTATAGCTTGCTTGAAGATGATACTTTCCAAGATGCAGAAAAGATTGTAATTGCATTTGAAATGTTTTTTGGTTTTGAACCTAAGGACGCTGAATTTGCTATGAAAGCAATTGATGAAATTACAAGCTATATATCTAAGTCTGCTTATGGTAATGATCCTGTTGAAAGTGATGTAGTTTCAAGTGAAGTAAATACTCAAAAATTATTCTCTTATACGCAAGACGCAGGGGCGATCTATGCAAGCTTTAAGCAACAATACAATATTGATTTAATTGCAGAGCAAGGAAAGATGCACTGGGACGTATTTAAAGCTTTATTTGATGGCTTAGATGAGAATACTTATTTTAGAAAAATCTTAGATATACGCAGAAAAGATGTCAGTGATTTACAAGGTAAAGAATTGACAAGTGCAATAGAAGCGCAAAATTATTATGAACTTGATGAAAATAAAACAGTTGAAGCACAAGAGGCAAAAGTGGCCAGCTTTGCAGATTCATTGAAAGCTTTAGCTCAGTCTTAGAAAGGAGGTTAATCAATGGCAGCAGATAGTACAGTTAATATTGATGTTGTTTTAGGTGGTAAAGATAAGTTCATTTCTGATACTAAAGAAATTAATGATATTGTAAAAAATATCGGTAAAGATTCAGGAAATGAATTGGAAAAAGATTTGTCTGATAATTTGGATAAATCTAAGACCAAAGCTAAACAAACTCATGATGGTATTGAGAAAGAATTTAAAGATCCTATTAAGTCAAAATTTGATGCTGATGATAAACCTTTAAGACGTAAGACTGAAGAAGTTGAAACTGCATTACGTAAAGTACCTAAAGAAATTATTACCAAAATAACAGCAGATGCAAAAGAACAAGGAATAGATAATTTTGATAAATTACTAAAAAAACTCCCTAAGCAAGTCAGAACAGAATTACTGACGAAAGCACAAAAAGGCGAAGTTATTAATTACGAAGAATTATTGAAAAAAGTTCCTTTAAAAATTCTTACTAAGGCTGAATTAAATGACAATGCTAGCCCTAAGTTGAAAGCATTGCAGAATAATACAGAAAACACTGAGCATAAATTCAAGCGGTTAAAAGAAACTATGCTAGGTGTTTTTGCAGGTAATGTATTAACTGCAGGCGTAGGAATGGTAGTAGGAAAGTTGAAAGACTTAACTGGTGAAGCTATCAAAGCATCTGACGCTATGGATAAATTTAGGTCAACAATGAAGTTAGGTGGCTTTGGTTCTGAAGAAATTAATAAAACTGCTAAAGAAGTTCAAAAGTACGCTAATGATACAGTTTACGAGCTTAATGATGTCTCAAATACCACAGCTCAATTAGCAGCAAATGGTATCAAAGATTATATGGGATTAACTGAGGCAGCCGGTAACTTGAACGCTCAAGCTGGTGGAACTAAAGAAACATTTAAATCTGTGGCAATGGTAATGACTCAAACTGCTGGGGTTGGTAAATTAACCACTGAAAACTGGAACCAATTAACAGATGCTATTCCTGGTGCATCTGGCAAATTGCAAGAAGCCATGAAGAAGAATGGTGCTTATACTGGTAATTTCCGTGATGCAATGGAAAAAGGACAAATAAGTGCCAAAGAGTTTAACAAGGCTATTAGTCAGCTAGGTATGACTAAAGCTGCTAAAGAAGCTGCAGCAAGTACTGCTACATTTGAAGGTGCTATTGGAAATTTAGAAGCAGCAGTTGTTACAAGTATTAGCAATATTATTACAGAGTTAGGTAAAGCTAATTTTACTGGAATTATTAATACAACAACTAAATGGGTGGAAAATTTAGGTACAACAGTTGGTAAATTTTTACATGATAATAAAGATGAAATAGCCGAATTATTGAAAAATCTTGGTAATATAGCAACAATTATTGGTTCTGCTGTGTGGGATACTTTTAAGGGTATTCTTAATATGATTGCAGATGCACTAGGTGTAACACATGATAAAGGTGATGGAGCTAGTGATGTTTTAGATGAAATAAACGATATCTTAGAAACCATTATTGATAATAAGGAAGATTTAAGAGCTTTTATTCAAGTCATGTTAGGCTTATTTGTTACAAAAAAAGCCTGGGATATGGTTGCTGCTTTAACCAGTTACTATAAAATTATAAAAGATATTATAGGGCTAGGTGGATTAAGTGGTATTGCCAAAGGTATAGGAGTAGGTGCAAAAGGTGGTAAGTTAGCTACTACTGCTGAAGAAGTTGCAGAAGGTGGAGTAAAAGCCACTGGTGCAAGTAAAGCAGGTAGATTAATTGGTGTAGGTGCTGATAAATTGTTTGGTATTCAGCGTGGTGGCCAAGAAGTGGCTGAGGCAGTTGCTAAGTCTACTGTTGAGAAAGTTGGACCAAGAACAATAGCTAATGGTGCTAGAACTGCAGCACAAGTAGGTCAACGAACAGCAGTAAGAGCTGCTGAAAAAGGAATCATTGCAAGAACAGCATCTAGAATTCCTGTTGTTGGTTCTTTAATTGCTGGTGGTACTGAATTAATCGGTATCAACAAAATTAATAAGAATGAAAAAATTGGTAGAGCTGTTGGAGCAACTGGTGGGACTGCTGCAGGTGGTGCAGCTGGAGCTTGGATTGGTGGAGCAATTGGTTCTATTGTTCCTGGTGCAGGTACTGCTGTAGGTGCTGGTGTTGGTAGTTTTGTTGGTTCAACTGTTGGTGGAATGCTTGGAGCTAAAGGTGGTGGCTCAATTGGTAAGAACTTTACTAAGATTAAAAAAGATACAGGTAAGGTTTTTGATGAGTTAAAAACAAGTATATCTAAGAAAGTAGCTAGTATTGGTAAAGGGATAGCTAGTGGTTTTGAAAAGGCTATTGGTGGAATAAGCAAAGTTTTCAACAAAATCAAGAAACCTATTGTGAAGGTGTTTGATTCTTTGGGAAAAGAAATTAAACGTGAAGCCAAAATCATAGGTACTATAGCACTTGCTCCATTTGTTTTATTAACTGCTGCAATTATAAAAGTCTGGCAAAAAATAGAAAAGCCAGTTATGAAAGTAATAAACAGTCTTAAAAAGAATATTGAAAAAGCTTGGAAACCTATTGCTAAAACTACAAGTAAGGTATGGAATGGGATAGCTAAAACAGTCTCTAAAGCTTGGAATAGCTTGAGCAAAGTTGTATCAAAAGGAATAAATGCCATTGTAAAGGTTGTAAGTAAAGCATGGAATGGATTAGAAAAAATAACCAGCAAAACTTGGAATAGCGTTAAAAGTATCATAATTAGTATTGTTGAAGCTATCTGGAAACCACTAAGTAAAATTTTTGGAAAGATTTTTGATATTGTTAAGGATACTTTTGATGATATTTTTAAGATAACTAAACGTATTTGGAATAGAATTTTAGACAAGATTTCAGATGTTCTAGGTGGAATTTGGAAAGCTATTAAGAGTAAGTTTGATGATATTAAAGATACTATTTCAGGGGCTTTAGACGCTATTAAATCTAAGTGGAATAGTATCTGGGACGGAATCAAACAGAAAGTATCTGATATTTGGGGAAGTATTAAAGGAATAGTTCATGATGGTGTAAAAGCTATTGGTAATTTCTGGAATACAGGTGCTAATGGATTAGAAAAAGTAGCAGGTTTCTTTGGTGCTAAGATTTCAGTACCTAAGTTCAAACAAGGTAGTTCTGGTCCAGTAGCTAGACCAATGTTAGCAATGGTAAACGACCAAGAAGGGCCACTACATAGAGAAGCAATCTTTAGGCAAAATGGCAAAGTTGAAATACCAGAAGGACGTAATGTATTAACTATGTTACATCCTGGTGATGCAGTTATGCCAGCTAAAGAAACAGCTGAAATGTTTGGTATACCTAGATTTGAAGGTGGATTTGGTAATTGGTTTGGTAAAGCCTGGAATTATGCATCTTCAAAAATCAGTAAGTTAGAAGATATGATTGACGATAAGATAGATGCTATTACAGATGCACTAAGTGATCCATTGGGAACTCTATTAAAGATATACTCAGCTGGAACTAATACTGCTAAATCATTTTGGAAAGATTTTGGAGATTCAGGTGCTAAGAAAATTCCTCACTGGGGAGAAACTTGGTTCAAGAATTTACTTACAAAATTAAAAGACAAGCTAGATGAGATTGGTGGAAATGGTCCTGTTAGTGAATCTTTAATTAAAAGAGCTGCATCTAAAATGCATGTAAGTGTTAGTGCTGGAGACATTGCTCATATCTTAAATGTTATTCAACATGAGTCTGGTGGCAATGCTAGAGCTATTAATCTTTGGGATAGTAACGCTAAAGCAGGTCATCCGTCAAAAGGTATCTTGCAATTTATAGATAGTACATTTATGCATTATGCTATGCCGGGACATCATGATATTTATAAGCCTTTTGACCAACTTCTAGCAATGTTTAATGATACGACTTGGAGAAGTGATCTTACTTTAGGTGGTTGGGGTCCATCAGGTGGCAGAAGATATGCTAACGGTGGTTGGGCTGATAGACCATCTATTTTTGGTGAAGTTGATGGAGAACCAGAGATTGCTATTAATCCGGCTAGAAGCACTGCTGATAACCACATTATAGAAGCTATTAAAGCTAGAGCAGCTAAAAATCCTAATGGTATGAGTGCTAAATTAAATCGTATTATTCAAACTGGTAGATATGATGGCTCAATGATTGCTCCATCTACTAATATTAGTAATGTTTCAAATAACCACGTTAGCAGAGAAAGTAAGCTAGATTTGAGTGGAGATTTGAAGATAGATGTTGTAATGGATTCAAATACAATTGCTAATGCTACTTATTCTAAGTTAGAAGCAATTAGAGCTAGAAGAATTATTGTTAATGGATATGGAGGTGCTATTTAATGACAAGTACAGTTGTGATAACTAGACTTGATGGAACAACCTATGATTTAAATGCGTTAGGGTTTCATGTTAAGAAATTTGATATTCCATATCCTAATTTTCAATACACGTTCCAATCAATGAGTACCTATCATAATTTATTGGTAGATAGAGTAGTTCAACAAACTACAATATCATTAGTTTTGGATATTATTGCTAATGATACCAATGATTTTGAATTGCAGAAATTGAAATTAAGAAGAATTTTGAGTTCAAATGAAGAATTTTATGTTCAAACAATGAGAATGCCATTTCTAAGATGGAAAGTAGTAGCTGATACTTTTACTCCTACACAAAATAACTCATTTTGGAGAGCATCAGATGTACAAATTAACTTAGAATGTACTGAATCATATGCTGAAACTGTAGCGACTACATTAACTCCAATGAATGCTACAAGTGGATTGTGGGGCTTTGGATTGGAATTGCCTAGCAACAAAAAGTTAGAGTATGAATTTAATAATCAAACTGAATTTGATTTTATGAATTTAGGTATCATTCCTTTAAATGCTGATGAAAGGCCGGTAAGGATTATTTTTAAAGGAAATGCAAATAATTTGAAAATAACCAATACCACGACCAATCAAAGTTACTCTATCAGTGGAAATTTGAGTAAGAATGATACTTTAGAGATTGTAGGACTTGTTCCTATTATTAATGGCTCACAAGCTTATGGCAGATGTAATCATGCTTACCTAGATTTTGTGGTTGGTAAAAATCATTTGAGAATTGAAGGAAGTTCAGATTTCAACATAAAGTTTGATACTAGATTTTATTATTAAGGAGTGTAGAAAATGCTATTCGTTCAAAATGTCAATGGAGATCAGACGGCTTTCAAAGCTGATAATGTACAAATTACAGATACATTAGGACAATATCCAACATTATCTTTTACATTTGTCGAAACTCCAGAAAATGAAGTTGCAGCTCAAATGATGATACCTTTTACAATTATTGAAGTACCAGAAAATAAGCAGAGATATAGAATAGTTACTAATAATCCAGTATCTCTAGGAAAGGTTAAACAGTATTCAGTAACAGCCATTCATATTGCTAAAGACTTACACAACAAATATGTAGATGAGAGATTAGAGAATACTCAATCTCTAAAAGCATGTTTAGATTTGTTAATCAAGGATACGCAAATGAAGTATATACTACATGATAATTTTGATAATTACGCTTTTTCTGAAGGCTTTGGTGGTGGCTATGCTGATGATTTGCTAATGCAGAATTTAGCAAGTGATTTTGGTTTTGAATTTTATTTTGATAATTATACTATTCATATTCAAAAGAAATTAGGAACAAAAGAGTCTTTTCTATTTATAGACAATGCCAACGTTTCAAAAATAAGTTATAACGAAGACTATTCAACAATAACAACGTACATCAAAGGTCAAGCTAAGCCAATAGTTCAAGAAACATCAGATGAAATAAGTAGTGGTTCTAGTTCAGGTGGTTCTTGGGGTTGGCCCTTTCCTAGTGTAGGTGAAGGATCTTTTAGTTTAGGGCAAAGGTTTGGCTATGATGGTGGATTTAGACCTAATTCATTTCATGACGGCTTAGATTTTGGTTCTGTAGATCACCCAGGGTCAGAAGTTCATGCAGTGCATGGTGGGAAAGTTATTATCAAGTCCTATATGGATGGTTTAGGAAATTATGTTGTTATACATTCTGATGATGGATATAACATAGTTTATCAGGAAGCTTTTTCTAGCATGTCAAATATAAGAGTAAACGTTGGGGATGTAGTAAAAACAGGAGACATAATAGGGTATCGTAATACAGACCATCTCCACATAGGAATTACTAAAGTCGATTTTAATACTGCTGTAGGAAAATCATTTACCAATGATGGAACGTGGCTTAATCCACAAGAAATTATTAGAAATGGTATAGCAAATAATAACTCTGAAAGTAGTGTTGACCAACCAACTGAAACAGTTGAAGAAGATAAACCTACTGAATATGAGATACATTCTGAATATGTGTCTCCATTAGTTGAAAAAGCACATTGGCCAAAAGTAGAGGCTGAACCAATTACTGACGATAATATAACTGATGAAAATACTTTGATTAATAAACTAAAAGCAAGTATCCACGATTATCCAGATATTGAATATACTTTAGATTATGCTAACTTCAAGTACAATTCAGTTAAATTCAATAATGATATTAGGATAGGAAATTATGGTTGGCTAAGAGATAGATTTGGAATTGATGTAGAAGTAAGAATTAACTCATATACTTGGTATCCACAAAATAAGCAGGCAGATACTGTTACGTTTGGTAATAAGAGATTTGATCCAGTTGAGTGGCAAGTTAGAAACCAAAAAGCATTTGAGAGAAATAAAAAACTAGGTGAGACTTTAAAAAATCAAATTTCTAAAGTTCAAAAAGGAATTGTATTACCTAGTATTCAAAAGGAATTGGAAGGCAAATTAAAAGAGTATATTGACGATAAACTCAACAACAATACTCCAACAACTCCAGATATACCTAAACCACAACACATTGGCAAGATTATTGATGTCTCAGAGTGGCAAGGTGTGATTGATTGGAATAAGGTAATTGCTGATGATGTTACTTTAAGCATTATCAGAGTTCAACATGGCTCAGCTCATCAAGATTTGAAGTACATGGAGAATTTGCAGCAATGTATTTCAGCTGGTGGAAAGTATGCAGTGTATGCATATTTTGCTGCCACATCTACGTCAGACGCTCAACAAGAAGCTAGAGATTTTTATAATCGAACTCAGAAGGTTGTCGCAGGTAAGCAACAGCCTATTTTCTATGCGATTGATGTTGAAAGTATTGAGATGAGTGGAGATGTTACTCAGATGAGAGCTGGAGTAGAGGCTTATATGTCACAACTCAATGCTTTAGGTGTGCCAGATAATAAGATAGTTCTGTATATTGCTAATCACTTATACGATAAATTCAATCTGAATGTAGCCCGTCCTGGAGCAATCTGGATACCAAGTTATGGACAAAATGACGGAACATTGGCTAATAGTTTAAAACCTACACATCCATATGACTTACATCAATATACAAGCAAGGGTAGCGTAAATGGTATTACTGGAAATGTAGATATGAGTGCAGAACCAAGTGAGAGATTTAAGGAGTTGATATTTAGTGCTTAGTTGGAACGGTGATATACATGAATTCTTGAATGTGTATCAGAAGAATATGACGGACTTTCAAGATAAAGTTAATAGTCATTTAAGTTGGTTGAATGATGACTTGTATTTGGATAATGATTTTAGGTTAGCTTTAATCATTCAAAAACTAGATGCAAGTTTTTCAAGGCTTTTATATAACCAAATTTGCGAGAATACAAGATTAATTAATATCATCTTGAAGAAACTGGCAAGCCTATTAAATGAGTCTGATTACCAAGAATATGATGATTTGGGTAATTTGATAATAGTATCTTATGAAGCCTATTTAGATAATAAACTGGAGTTAGATAAGGATAATTTCAATAAATATTATCAACAACTTCAAATTATTTTAGATAAACTAGCGAAGTTTAAACATGATAATGTTAGTGAACAATATTTGAAAGGTGGTGAGAATTAATGGCAGTAGCGAATAATCAGTATATTAATTTTGACTTATTGAGATATCAAAATGAAGTGCTAGATATTACGAATAAGTTTAAAGGACGTGTTGGAGATACCCAGGACTACATTAAGTTATTTGTGACGTCAAACAGTTATCCAGTAGATTTACGTGGAATGAAGTTATTATTTGGTGGTGTGGATCCAAAACAAGTAGCACACAGGCACTACTTAGATTTTAGAGCAGACCAAAAAAGTGATAACTTACAACAAGGACGCTGTACAGTCTATTTTGATGAGAATACTTTTAATGCTGAAGGTGTGTGGGGACAAGCTTATTTCAAGTTCATTGACGCAGAAGGTAATACTGTATCAACAGTTGATATGGTTCTAAAGGTTTTAGATGATCGTTTCTATGCTGCAGTAGGGCAAACTTCAAATATTACAGTAGCTGAATTTAAGAAATTAGTTGAACAATTGACAGAAAAGGAACAAGAAGCTGAAAAGTTATTCAATTCCTTTTCTGCAGATGCGAAAGCTAAATTTCAAGCAGTCTATGATGACTATAAGAAAACAATTGAAGAAGCTTATGATGCTATTTTTAATGCTCAAACAGGGCTTAAAGTTAATTACACTAGATTGCAAGAGATGGCTCAACAAATTCAAGAAACCTTACGTCAAGCACAATTCCACGATAGACCGTTTCAATTTGATACAGTTGCAATTATGAAGTCTCGTTTAGAACTACAAGATGGAGATTTAGTGATTACAAGTGGCTGGGATAGTAAAGATGACGGTCACGGCAATATGTGGCAAGTGCGAGCTAAGAAACGTAATGAAACACCAGATGAAATTAATGTAATCAGTCTACAATCTGGATATGTGGCAGAACGTAACCTAAGTATGATTTCAGCAGATAGCTTAGAGGATATTATGTACGGATATTCAATCAAGATTGTACATAATCAAAAAGACTATCCTAAACCAACAGTTTTCTACTATGAAAATGCGATTGGTACTGAAACAGGTGGACTTGGTTCTGGTTCATTTGGCGAAACATTAACTAAATTAGTTCCTTGTGAGGCAGAGTATACTGATAATAATTCAATCATTGTACGTATACCAAGGAATTTTTATATGGATGCTAAACCATATTACAAGTATGGAGATTGGTATTTAGGAAGTGGCAATAAAACAATTAGGATTAGTCTGGGTAATGTTGATGATAGTGCTGCTAAAGCTGGAGACGGTAAAGGCAGTAGTTATTTATCACATAGCACAGG
>OGGM01000013.1_pt1:200000-201426 | contig 201426 bp, 173 predicted proteins | sample 1571251 | NCBI WGS metagenome assembly OGGM01 (sample SAMEA2582076, study PRJEB24529) | metagenome | biome: Human gut stool | place: China | collected 2011 | reverse complement strand
TTTGAGCGCCTCCGATACCCTTTCGGAGGCGACCGCCCCAGTCAAACTCCCCGCCAGACATTGTCCCCCGGCCGGGTCACGGCCGCAGGTTAGAAACCCAGTACTGCAGGGGTGGTATCCCAACATCGACTCCGTGACAACTGGCGTCATCACTTCTTTGTCTCCCACCTATCCTGTACATGCAATACCGAATCCCAGTATCAAGCTGGAGTAAAGCTCCATGGGGTCTTTCCGTCCTGGCGCAGGTAACCAGCATCTTCACTGGTATTTCAATTTCACCGGGTGTATCGTTGAGACAGTGCCCAAATCATTACGCCTTTCGTGCGGGTCGGAACTTACCCGACAAGGAATTTCGCTACCTTAGGACCGTTATAGTTACGGCCGCCGTTTACTGGGGCTTAAATTCAAGGCTTCGATTGCTCTGACCTCTCCTCTTAACCTTCCAGCACCGGGCAGGCGTCAGCCCATATACCTCACCTTTCGGTTTTGCATAGACCTGTGTTTTTGCTAAACAGTTGCTTGGGCCAATTCTCTGCGGCTCTTATCTCTAAGAGCACCCCTTCTCCCGAAGTTACGGGGTCATTTTGCCGAGTTCCTTAACAATGCTTCTCCCGCCGGCCTTAGGATTCTCTCCTCATCCACCTGTGTCGGTTTACGGTACGGGTACATTAAACACTATAGCGGCTTTTCTCGACAGCCGGCCCGCATGCTTCGCTACTTTGGTTCGCTCCACGTCACGCCTCCGGGTTGCCACACGGTTTTTCCTATGTGACCCCTCCTGCGCTTGTACCGGATTTTCCTTTTCCGGCTCATGCTTTCCGCCTGTGTCCCCACAGTTCTGGTTTAATGCAGTACAGGAATTTCAACCTGTTGTCCATCGGCTACGTCTTCCGACCTCGCCTTAGGCCCCGACTTACCCAGGGCAGATCAGCTTTACCCTGGAAACCTTGGATATTCGGCCTTGAAGATTCTCACTTCAATCTCGCTACTCATTCCGGCATTCTCTCTTCACAGCAGTCCACTGCTCCTTACCGGTACAGCTTCGTCCCACTGTCAATGCTCCTCTACCAATGTACACTTTCGTGCAATTCCTAAGCTTCGGTGTTGTGTTTCAGCCCCGGACATTTTCGGCGCAGGACCTCTCGACCAGTGAGCTATTACGCACTCTTTTAATGTATGGCTGCTTCTGAGCCAACATCCTGGTTGTCTTTGAAATCCCACATCCTTTTCCACTTAACACATACTTTGGGACCTTAGCTGTAGGTCTGGGCTCTTTCCCTTTTGACCACCCAACTTATCTCGTGCAGTCTGACTCCCATGCATCATCTGGCCGCCATTCGCAGTTTGATATTCTTCGGTAGGCTTTGACGCCCCCTAGGAAATTCAGTGCTCTACCTGCGGCAGACTAACATGAGGCTAGCCCTAA